>Ga0066343_108_pt1 | contig 50374 bp, 52 predicted proteins | sample RifGroA2_FD_59255 | JGI IMG/M metagenome (GOLD analysis project Ga0066343, IMG submission 59255) | Archaeon GW2011_AR3
GTAAATGAGGCTGAAATGGAGAAGGAATTGGTGACTTACAAATGAATGAATCATTACTATTCAAGAATTTCAAGGCGGGGAAGATTTTGGTGTTTGCAGCTTTAATGTCGCTAATTTTTCTCCCGCAAGCCATGGCCTTGCCTTCAACTGTGAGAATAGTGGCTTTCCATCTGGATGGCGGCAATACAGATAATCAAATTGTCATGACAAATTCCCTTACAAAGAGTGGATATTATCCTGATTACAGGATTCAGCCTGAAAAAGGATTTAAGCTAAGCATCTCAGACCAGCAAGGCACGCAGCGCTTCAGCATGATATTCCAGAATCCCTCCATGATTTATGCACATGCATACGACAATGAGATAATCACAGGCGGCCTTGTCATCCTCAACGAAACTGATTTTGCCCTGACACTTCCTGTTTATTCTGACAATGACCAGATAACAATCTGGGATGAACAAAATAACCAGGTCTTCCAAAAAGATTTTGAAGTCCAGCGTAATGCCATTGGCGGAACAGTCACGAGCGGCAAATGGGTATTGGCCGGCCTCGTTATCGCTGTGCTGTTGCTGGTTTTCATCTTTATCATGGCAAGAAGGATGCGAAGCAGGCAAGCCTAAAAAATTGAATTTGGCAGGGAATTTTTTATGGTGTCAGTCGCCTAACAATTAAATCATAAAAGAAACAGTCTCATCGCACCTAAACAATCTGTGCGTGAATCTCGCCACATTCCCTGCATATAAGCTCAGCCCTTTCCTTGTTATAATGCACATTCCTGCTTCCGCAGACAGGGCATTCATGTCGCGGGACAGGCATTGGTGTCACCGGAGTAGCTGTAACTTTTTTTGGCAGATGTGCAGCAGATTTGGGATGCGGCCTTGCGCTCCCACTTTTAGGCATATGCGCCTTCCCAGGCTTTGCCTTTCTCGTTGCAGGCTTGGATTTTTTAGTATTCTTTTTCATAGCGTTTTTTGGACTGGCATAATATAAAAAGCTTTTGGATATGATGTATATAGGGTATATACCACAATTATGCTGATTGTGTAGCATTGCCAGGCAGGGAACAATTAATAGAGATTCATTCAGCATATATTCTCGCGAGAAAAGCCAGCAGTGAAAATCTATTCCTTATGCAATTTGACAATTTTATTGATTATCTGCTCATTGCCTTTCCAGTCAAGCGCTTCTTTCAGGACATCAACTATATGCTCAACTGGGATGATCTTGACTTTTTTTAGCTTTTCCGCAGCCACAATGATGTCTTTCTCATTTGACTTTGGAACAATCACATTCTCTATACCAGCTTCAATTGCAGCCTCGACTTTTGAGCTGACTCCTCCAATCGGCAGCACTTCGCCCCTTACAGAAAGTGAGCCTGTCATGGCATAATTCTGTTTTATTGGAATTTTCTTGAGAGCTGAGATTATTGAGGTGGCAACCGCAATTGAGGCTGAATCGCCCTCCACACCTTCATATGTCTGGAGGAACTGGACATAGATGTCATATTTTCCCTTTATTGCCTCGCCAAAATATTTCTTTATGATTGCGCTTACATTTTTCACGGCTTCCTTGGCAATTTCGCCCAATTTGCCTGTTGCTATAATTTCAGGCTGCTTGCCTCCTGGTGTGACTTCTGATTCTATTGGAAGCACTATTCCTGAAAAAGCCGGCCCACCACCTATGACAGCAAGTCCATTGACCCTGCCTACAATCCTGCCTACAGTTTTAATCACTTCATATTCCTTCTTTCTCTCAATGTATCTATCTGATATCTGCTGTTCAAGGGTCCTTGCAATCTTCTTGGCCCCATATATATGTTCATTCTCAACAAGCTTTTTGTTCTGCTCAACAGCCAGGTCACCAGCAGCCCTTATCATGCCTCCCAGCTCCCTGAACATAAGGGTAAGATGGCTCTTCCTGTTTGCCATTCTCCTTGCTTCCTCTATGATTGTATTTACAGCCTCTTTTGAGAAGTGCGGAATTTTCTTGTCCTTGGCAACTTCCTGTGCCACAAAGACAGCTATCTTGTTGCGATTTTCAGCAGTGTCCCGCATGGTCTCTTTCATGTAGATTTCATAGCCATAACCCCTTATCCTGCTCCTCAAAGCAGGATGCATATGCTTGATTGTCTCAAGATTGCCAGCTGCTACCATGATGAAATTGCATGGTACAGGTTCTGTCCTGACCATTGCCCCTGCTGAGCGCTCGCTCTGTCCTGTTATTGCAAATTTTCCTTCCTGCAGCGCAGTCAGGAGCTCCTGCTGCGTGTAAGGCTTGAGTATGGATATTTCATCAATGAATAGAACCCCCATGTTTGCCTTGTGAATCATGCCTGCCACCACTCGCTCATGGGCTGGAGTTCCAAGGCCGCCTGTCTGGAATGGATCATGAAGCACATCCCCCAGCAGGGCACCTGCATGTGAGCCAGTTGCGTCAAAAAATGGGGCCTGTTTCTTGTCAAAGTTATCCACAATGATTTTTGGGACAAGTGCCTTGTCGCTTGATTTCTTATTGAAATTTATGAACATCACAAATGCAGCCAGGAAAAGCATGCCACCCAGAAAAAAAGCAGCAAACATTATGTCTGACTTGTAGTGCGACCTTATCCACCATGGGACAATCATTGAGATTATGGCCAGAATGAACATCAATATGTTTTGGTTTTTTACAAGGCCCATTGACTCGAGCCTGCTTCTCATGACTATATCACGGCCCTTGCCCGCGGGCAATGTCCTTATCAACGGCTGATTTTCGTCATTCGGATTCGGAAATGAAAGAACATCAACAAGCTTCTCTTTGGGCAGGAGCTCAGCCAGTGCAAGGCCAAGCATTGATTTTCCCGTGCCCGGCTCGCCAATAAGAAGAACATGCCGTCTTTGTGACGCGGCCTTTTTTATGACATTGACTGCCTCTTCCTGGCCTATGACCTGGCCAATAAGCTTTTCAGATATGGCAATCTCACTAGTGTCCTTGAAATTCAGGTCTCCCTTTGGAGTCAGGCTCATTTTCTTTGCTGAATCTGTGGCATTGATTTTCTGGCTTTCATCTTTGCCAGCCTTCCTTATTTTTTTGCCCTTCCGGATGGATTTTGCCATGTTCCAAAAGAAAAGATGTTAGTATTAAAAGCTTATCCTTGATTTTCCAGTATTCATATCAAAATTTCTCATGCTGCATACTAATTTTCCGAAATCAAAGCGCGGGATTTATTTTATATGTTATTTTATACAAAATTTGGATGATTCCAACGGTAAATGAACATTCAATGCATTGGAGAATAAAAAATGAATGAGCAAACTATGCTGAAATTAAGCCTTGGAGCCAGCCTAATTGGCTTATTTGGCCTCTTTATTGTTTCACAAAACACAAGCCTGCCTGATTTCGATGGCAACCAGATCTCACAGATGGATGGAAGAACTGTTATGCTGACAGGTGAACTTCTAAAAAGCACTGAATCAGAAAAAATGGCAAAGCTTACTGTCAGAGAGCAGAAATATGGCCATGAGGTGCCAGTGCTGGTCTTCAAGGACGGGAAAACCAACCTGTCCCTGAACATTGGATCAATAGTGGTCATTGTTGGAGACATCAGGAAATCGCAGGGAAAATACAGCATAATTGCGGAAAAGGTGAAAATTCTTGATGGGCAAGTTTGACTGAAATTACTATTGAGGCGCAAGTAATATTTATATAAAGCAGATGATGCAATTGCAGTATGGCAGATTCTTCAGGCAAGAGGAGCATTTTCGATGAAGATCCGGATGAAGAGAAAAGAAGGGAAAAACGAATTCTGCTTGATGTTATAATTATCTCAATTGTCCTTCTTGTCGTGACAATAATGACCATCCGCAATGGTGAAAATTATTTTGAGCTGCCTTGTGATGGCTGCCAGGCAAGCGACGGCTGTGAAAAAAAATGCTTCACTACATGCCTTGGGCAGGGCTATGACAGCGTGACTTCTGTAGGCTATAATGTGCGTGACAGCTATCTTTGCGATTGCAGATGCGACCACCTCCTCCATTCCATGCTGCTTGGGAAGCCATGTGATGAGGGCTATGCGAAATTCGGCGACTATTGCTGTGTTGACCTCAACAGGGACGGAGTGTGTGACAGGTACAATACCCTATCCCTCAGCGAACTCGGTGACAGGAGCATAAGCATGAGCGAGTGCAAGACTGAATGTGATGATTACGATCCATGCACAAAAGATGAATGCAATTCAGACACGGATTATTATTGCAAGCATACAGGCATTTCTCCCTGTTGCGGAAATGGATTATGCGAGGAGACTGAAAAATGCGGAAAATGCTTCTCGGACTGCGGGGGATGCCTTAGCGTCGACAGCATGAAAAAATTCCTTGAGGATGAATTTTCGGCAAATGAATGGAATCAGGTGCAGGATGTGGATAAGGAAGTGGTGTATTATGGACTCACAAACGGCCTTGCAGAGATTATGGAAATCGGCGACATCAAGGATCTCCTCAACAGTTTTCAGGAATTCAAGGAATTCAGGTATGTCAACCAAAAGACAAAAGCATTATTGCCGAATATGCTGTCTGAGCGGACACTGTATGAAAAAGACTATTTTACAAGCCGCGGAATCATCAATGAGCAGCTCGGCTACTGGAAAATATCTGGCGAAGATGGCATCATGTTTCACAATTTCAACATTTTTTGCAGCGAGGACCTCTATGTCAGGCTGGTTCCTGAATGGAGCACAAGGAATCCATTGTATTCGAAATCCTTCGATGAATTGACATTGGTAAGCCAGTTCCAGACAGACCGGAAATTAATTCTGCCCATGGCTGTTGAAACCCTGAATAAATGCCCGTTCGGCAAGGTTAATTTCTGCACAGACTGCAGCTACCAATACGCTGTCGAGAATGCAATAAATGACGCCAAGAACGGATTTGAGATTTATATTGAAAATGATGTGGGAAAATTTACTGGCTATTTCTGGGATGATGTTGTGATAACCCTTACCAATGAAAGCTTCCTTAATGAAGATGACCTGCTTGACTATAGGAAATCCCTTTCGATAGAGGATGCAAACTGGACAAGAAAGGAAATCAGGAAGCTTGAGCTTGATATAAGCAAGGAGCCTGAAAAACAATCAGGCGGTTCAAGGTATAATTATTATGCCGGGCATTCAGTGAGCAGGAATGAATTCTATTCATTGAGCAAGTCTGTAAATAATACATTGGTATGGGCAGATGCATCGGCCGTGCTTTACAACTATGATGTCAATAATGAGATAAGGGGAGTGGATGATGTTGTGCTTGGCGAGGTTTCAGTAAACAAAAATCTGCTTGTCACGGTTTTAAGGGCTACTTTTCCATGTGGAAACATGTTTATCGAGCTGAGGGACAGGAAGAGCAAGGTTTACGACGATGATTTGAATGAAAACCAGCTCGCAAGCCTGACCAATGACATCAAGGACGGCCACCAAAAATTGATTGAAGATGCAGCTATCATCAAGACACAATGTGACCTGCTTGCCAAGGAGCACGTGAATTGGAAGCCTTGACCGATGAAATTGGGCACCAATAAAATTGAGCTATTGCATACAAATTTCTCATTTCTCTCCCGAAAATTCTTCGGATTTTGGAGGCAAAGGCATATTAAACATAAAATAGCCAAGCATCCATGTTTTATCGGACCTTGCTTGCATTGTCATTTGGAATTTTCGCCGGCATTTTTACAGGCCTCGCTCCAGGAATACATGTAAATCTCATAAGCTTGATTGTTGTTGGCGCAAGCCAGAAACTATTGAGATTTTTTGGGCTCATGGATTTATGCATCTTCATTGTTTCAATGTCAATAACACATGTGTTCCTGGACAGCCTGCCTTCGATATTTTTGGGAGCGCCGGAGGCAGAGACAGCACTTGGTGTTTTGCCAGGCCACCGTTTCCTGCTGAGAGGAAATGGTTACAGGGCTGTCCAGCTGACTATTTTAGGTGCCTTTCTTTCTCTTGTGATGAGCATTGCGCTTTTTCCAGCCATGATTGTTGTTATTAAGTTCATCTACAATTGGACATCGCAATACACTGGCTATCTATTAATGGCCATTATTTTATTCATGATTGTCAGGGATAATAATAAGATATGGTCAATAATTGTTGCAACACTTGCATCAGCGCTTGGCCTTGTTGTTTTCAGCATGCCAACACTTGAGGATCCCTTGTTTCCAATGCTTGGCGGATTATTTGGCATTTCCACCTTAATCATGAGCCTGAATGAAAACCAGGCTTTGCCGGCACAGCAGATAAATTCTGAAATTGATGTTAAGCTTGGCATAGGCATTAGGAGTATATTGTCAGGTTTTTTTTCAGGCTTTCTTACGGCTTTTTTGCCAGGCCTCGGAGCATCCACTGCAGCTGTTCTCGCTATACAGATTGCTGGCAAGATTGGCGACATTGGCTTCATGCTGTTAATGGGTGCAATCAACATGGCAAATTTTGTTGTCTCCATAGGCACGCTTTATGCAATCGACAAAGCAAGGAATGGCACAATAGCTGCAATAGCTGAAATAGCCGGTAGTCTTGAAATTATTGATATTGCTTTATTGTTATGTGCAGCAATTGTTGTTGGAGGCATGGCCACATGGATTGCATGCAAGGTTGGAAAGGCCTTTACGTCATGGATCCAGAAAGTGAATTATCGCAAATTGGTAGTTTCGGTTATTGCCATCCTGACCTTCCTGACATTCTGTTTCACAGACTTGATTGGCCTTGCTGTTATGATTGTTGCAACATGCATAGGCATGATACCTGCTATAAAGAAAGTTGCAAGAACACATGCAATGGCATGCCTGACTGTGCCTGTGATATTATATTATCTCCTGTGAATATATATTCTCTGAAAAGTCTAGGTCTTAAAAATTGAGATGCATAAGAATCTGGAAGCAAGAGAATCTAAATTGTAATTTATGGCTATAATTGAGCGGACATGTCACAGAATTAATTAACATCTATTTTCTGGCCCACTGATTGGCCCGGCATGCCCTTTTCAAACAAGACCCTGACTGCGCCATTCTTGCCATGAGGTGCTGTTATCCTGCCCTTGATTTCTGTCTTTTTCTTGCCGGCAATTGTCCAGAGTACTGTCTTGCCGACCAAGGATTTGGCTTTATCTGCAGTTTCTACTCCATCAACTAAAACTACCATCTGGTTGTTTGTCTGTGTGTGCTTTCCCTGCCTGAAGTTAACAATGACGCCTTTCATATTGAAATAGAAAAAAATGGCCCTATTTAAAGTTATGCCTGAGACTATGCAGGAACTCCAGCAAGTTGGCCCGCTGCCCCTTGATTCCTGGCATAATAATTTTGCATGTTCTGTATCTGCTGTGGTGTGAGTTGAGACTGTGTAGTCTGGCTACTGTATGATGGAATTGACTGCGTTTTCTTTTTTTGGCCAGGAGGATTAAGCTCATTATAGATTCCAGTAGGAATTGCGTTGACTGCAAATGTTGGAACCTTGTAACCACCCAAGGACAGATCTGGAATCCCATTTGCTGCCAATATGTAACCTGGAGCAAAAACTGTGCCGATTCTTGTTGCAAAAGGTACAAAGTTGTCTGCTATTGATTTTCCTATGCCCTGCGGATTTAATTTATTTTCGTAGAGATGATATGCAGCTTTGAATGCTGCAACAAAAGCCATGTTAAAGCCAGTAAGCGCCCATGCGGATCTTCCAATGAATGACCCGTATTGAGAACCGAGGAGTGCGCTTCCTGCACTTGCTGCTGCAGGATAAGTTGCATTTCCTAATAGTGTCATTGGATAAAATACGGTGTTTACAGCAGAATATGTTTTCAAAGCTGAATTCAATATGTCATCCAATGGCCTGCCTGTTTCCTTTTTCTTCCAAAGAGCTCCAATCAATCCGCCACCTCCAAAAGCAGCAGATACTATTGGCGCAGCCGGACCTACAGTGAGGTAGCCGAGTGCTGTTGTGCCTGCAGCCATGGCCAGATTGAATGTCATGTCAAATGCCTTGCGCATAAAGCTCTTGCTGCTTTTGTCATTGACCTTGTGCTCAAGGTCGCTTGCTCCATTTGCATTGTTTTGGTCGTCTGCCATTTTTATTTTCTGCTTGCCTAATGCGCTCCGGCATATGCGCCATTATGGCTTGCATTCTCACCGGGCAGTCTCAGGAAATTGTCAATTTTTTTCACAAAGGTTTTCTTGCTCTTGGCATTGTTTGGATGATAAGCTGGCTTCACTGCCTCAGCCGGATGCGATTTTTCATACATATGTTCTTCCACAGCCTTATTGTTCTGCGATCCTGCAATTGTGGCAAATACAACATCGTGGCCAGCACCGATAAGCACCCTCAGTGACGGCATCGTGACAAGGTTGTAGCCGATTGTAGCAAGATGACTGCCAAACAGTATCAACGAACTTTTTGTCAGCGTCGGCCAATAGTTTTTCTTCATGTCTTTCTGGTAGGCCTCTTTTATGTAGCCGAAAATTTTACCATTGAATAGTCCCTTTAGCGCTTTCTTAACGCCAATGTTGTCCCGGATATAGACTGCTGGCATATATGCAGCAATAAATGGGAAATACATGCCAGGATTGAAAAAAGAGGTTTTGAGAACCTTGCCTGCAAAAGTAGAGGTGTTCACGCCAAATGTTTTTACCAAGTATTCAGGAATCTGGTAGAGCCAATATGCAAAGGCTCCAACAAAATTTCCAGTTGCCAAATCTTTTCTAATGTCCCACCATGTTGTTTCCTTCTTTTTCTTCCTGTTAATAATGTAACGAGCAATCGAGTAACCAATTGGTGCAAATAACGTTGAGGATGCAGCAAGGAACGATGCTGTCCCTGCCAGATATGCGGCCCCGCCTGAAACATACCAATTAAAAGCTGCAATTGGTGAAAATTTCAAAACATCCTTTGCAATTTGTTTGAAACTCCAGCCATTTCCTTCTTTTTTGTTCTCCATTTTATGGTCAATAGTTTCATGATTTTTGTCGACATGCACATTATTATTGGATGCTGCTGGCGTGGGTGCGTGATTTACAACATCATCAATGCTGGAGTGTTTATTTTCCGCCATTTGCAAACACCCCCAGTTTCTTTTGCCCAGCGTCTAATTTTTTCTGAATTTCATCATCCAGTGAGATGCTGAGCTTTACCTTCATGCAGCCTCACCCGCTTCGGATTCATTCTGCAACGAGTTGATATTTTCCTTTATGGCTTTTTCAACAAGGTCGCTTCTGGACAAAGTCCCAGAATTCCCATTTTTTCTCTCTTTGGCCAGCCTTGCAAGTAATTTAGAAGCAGTTTCAATGTCTATTGCAATGCTTATTTTTTGCCTGGCCATTTTATCCTCTTCCTGCAGCTGCTTTTGCTGCCTGTGCTTGAGCCTGCTGGCTGTACATCTGCGCAAGCTGTGGGTTCTGCTGGAGAAGCTGCTGATATGCTTTGAGCTGTTCAGGGGTTGGCTGGGGCTGCTGCATGGCAGCTTTCTGATTGTCGTTGTTATTATGGTTCTCGACGTCTTTTGACGTGAAGTACCTGTATCCGGTAACTGTGCCAACAGAAACCCCGTATTTGATTGGCAATGCATAGTTCGCTGACCAGTTGGTTGCTGCAATTGCCGGCATTAACAGAGGTGGAGATGTTGCCCATTTTGCAAGAGTTTTAGGTGTCTCTGAAATCATGTTAGCCAAGCCATCAGCAGTCACCCTTCCGATGTCCCTCTTCTTGATGTCCTTATAGAGTTCAGTCGGTCCCTTGTATTTGTCAAGATAATGCTCTGAAAAAGTGTCGCTTGCAATGAAGGTTGGTGCACCAAAAGCGAAGAACCTGAAAAGTTTTTCAGGGATTGTTGCAGCTGCTGAAATTCCTTGAGCCACAGGATAATAAAGAGTACCTCCAAGAAGTCCCTTTGCATATTCTTTTTTAAAATCCTCAAAAGTAAATGGTTTTTTTATTTTTTTGTTAATGAAATATCTTCCTAATCCCATACCAGCTGCCATTAAGAATGGTCCGATTCCTGCAAGGGAATAAGAAAGCAACCCGCCGCCACCCATCCAGGATGTTGTATACACCGGTTTCATAAAGCCCTTAAATCCATCAACAAATCCTTTTCCAAAATCCTCAAAAACTGTATTTTTACGGGAAGAAATTTTTTGTTCCAAGCCTCTCCTGTGGCTAGTTTGGTCAGCAATTGCGTTTGGCTTTTTTTGGGCAGCCTTTTGCTTCTTAGCTTCCTCCTTCAGTTTATCCTCTAGCTTTTTCTTGTCATCATGTTTCTCTTCGTGTTTGGCCTCATGAGAGGCTCCATGCGTATCAGCCATTCTTTCAGCAACCCCCTAACTTATGCAATAATAGTTATAACTATAAAGTAGTTATATATCATACTACCTGGTATTACAGGTATTTAAATCTTTCTAATTGTTACTCTCTATAAGTAGCTACTAAATTTCAGCTGAATGATAAGAGAAAAATATAAATATTAGTCTAAATAGAATATATACCAATTAGTATAATAAATTAAAATCCTATAAAGATCACAAATTATATATTCTTTGAAACAACAATGTTTATATATTAATTATGCAATTCTGCATATATTCCATTTTGTATAAAGATATAAAATGGAAATGTCACTGGGTGTGCCAAGAATCAACTAATCAAAAAGTTTATATATTAGTATACATTTTAGGTTATAGTCCAATTGGAATAACTAGATAAGCGATACAGCAGCGCAGCAAAAGTGACAGCATGTTTTTTTTGGCCAACAGGAAAGACCAGGAGCACCTTGTCAGCAGAAGGTTCTACTTAGACAAGCTAAGTGAATTTGCAGGACAGGGAAAAAATGTCGCCTTAGTCGGGCCGCATAAATCGGGCAAAACCAGTCTGTTGAAGGAAATCCTACTAACGCTGGAAAAGGACAACGGGCTTTTGCCGGTTTATATCGGCCTGAATAGAACAAGCACACCCCCTGAAAACTTTTCTATCGAACTGACGGGCGGCATATGCTTCTGGTCCCTGAAGGCCTTTCCTAATCAATTCTTAAAATTCCAAAATATTGACCATCTTCTTTCTTTGCGTGAAAAGATTGGCAAAAATGCAGCTGCAATCATAGATATTATAAATGCTGAATTGCAAAAAATCAAGCCTGACCAAAAGCTCATGGTTGGCAAGGCATTTGAATTTGCATCTGAGATTGCAAAATTCAACAAGAAAAGACTCGTTCTGATTCTCGACGATTTTGACAGCATTTTCGAGATAAACAACTTTTCCCAGATTAAGGATGTCCTGTCCTTGATTAATTTCAGGGATAAGAATGTTACCTATATGATCTCAACTTCCTATAAAAAAATGCTGCTTGATAATTTAGGCGACAAAGCAAAGGATTTTTCCGTTGTGGAAATGCTTGGCCTTACATCAGAAGAAACCCAAAAGATTGCAGGCCGCATAATCGGGACACCGCAATTGGACAAGAAGGTTTTGGACGATATTCTTGATATGACTCACGGCATCCCGATTCTTGTAAACGCGCTTTCTGCGAGATATAAGCAAATGCATGATGTCAGGAAAGCTTTCTTGGTTGAAATGACCTATAGAAATTCCACCACATGGCAATACTTGGATTCTATGCTCAATGATTTTTTCTATCATGCCCGAGGAGAATCCATGCCAAAGACTGTCATAAAAGTCATGGCCTTTATGAAAGATGCTAGGCTGACTGAGATTTCAAGAAAGATATACAGGACAGCGCCTGTAACTAAAAGCCTGCTTGAAAGGATAATGCAGGTTGGCATGATATCAAAGGTCGAAAACAAATATCAATTCTCAAACGCCATCTTAAAGCAATGGCTGAGGCTTGTTCATTCAGGCCTTGAATTTGATGATATTCCTTCTGATGAGATTTTAAGGCAAGCAGAGGAGGTGCTGAATGAGCCGCAATAATCCTAGCAGGGATAGGAAATTCATGCTGGCTATGATTGTGATATTTGTTGCTCTAGTCAGCGTAAGCCTAGCTTCTGCTGCGCTAAGTGATGTATTAACCGGGATTACCTCTGGCATCCAGGACAGTGCTGCAAAATACAAGTTCTCTGCAATAAATGGATTCATAATTGCCGCTCTTGCATTTGTAGCTTTCTCATTCTTCGCAAAGAAAATAGAGGACGATAAAATGCGCCTGGTCGTGCAGGTTATATTGCTAGTCTTTGCTCTTGCACTTGCTTTCACAAACGCGACACTTAAAGCAAATTATATCTGGTCACAGCAATGGGCTCAGAATCTTATGCATCTCAAGGTTATTGTCAACCTTGCTGTTATTACAGTTTTCATCTATCTTGTTATTCCCCTTATTCCTAAATTAAAGGAAATGCTGCAAGGTGAAAAGGAAAAGTTTGCCTTGCTGGTAATTGCGTTCCTGTTTGCCTCATCGATTGCACTTGGGCCATTCCAGGGAGGCAAGGCCTATGATCCAAACACTTACAAATATGTCTGGGAAGAGCAGAATATTGTCGAAGCTAGACTTTACCTGCTAGGTGATGGTGATTGTTATACCAAAGCAACTGATGGACAGGCAACTGAGGCACAGGCAGACCAGACAATTGTTGCCGGTTTGCTCGATAAGATGGAGTCCAACAGGTATTGTTATACTGATGAAACCGTCATTGCAATATCTGAGGGCAGGCCATATTCATATTCTGGCCCTGTTGATTCCGAAGCTGATAATTTTGGGGGATATGGAATACTGCGTGGTAAGCAGCTCTTCCTGCTGATTGGGCTTGGATTGATATTCTACTGGTTCTTCAAAACATGGAAGATTGGACCAGAAATGCCGTTCCTGACAGGCTTGGTTGCTTACCTGTTGGCCTCTTCCATGGCGCATAATGGAATAGGGATTGGCTCTGCCATAGCAATCGGGGAGATATTATTTGCTTCTGTTATCTACAAGGGAATGAAGGATGTTGGCACCTTCCAGAAAACGTGGATTAATGGGCTGCTTTCGATCTGGCTAACACTCTGGCTTGGAACATTGATGTTCGGCGATATGGCTTATGCTGGTCCACTTGAGGGCCTCAAAGACATTGCTGGAGCTGGATTGAGTGGAATCTTTGGCATTGTGCCGATGGCATTAATTGCTTTGGGCGGCTATCAAGCAACAAAAAAATTCGCGAAGACTGGATTGCAGAAAGGATTGGGAAATGGTGGCACTGCTGCAATAGCGTTACTGGCAGGATACCTGTATTATTTCCAGGGTGGCACTGGCGCCCTGGCTGGTCTGTTCCCAGGCTGGCTAAAGACAATACTTGTGATTATCATCCTTATTGTTTTCTTCGCTCTTGCAATCGGAATGGCTGCAGGGAAAGAACCAAGCCATAGCAAAGAGGCAAAAGAGAGTGCTAAGGCTGTATTGTGGGCTAAGGAATATATCGGCTGGAAGCTTGCTAAACTCTTCAATGGCATCCCTGTTGTGAAGCGTCTTGTGGAATTCTTCAAACTGAATAGGATAAAATCTTGGCAGGGAACTGTGCCATTGGAATTTAGGGAGCACAGGCATCTTTTCCAGATCTTGATGAATTATATGTTAAGGCTTGAAGTATTCAAAAATAAAGCCAATACTGTCAAAAAAGGCCAGCTCCAGCTAGCTGATTGGTATGGACCAGGAGAGAGCGCAAAAGCAGATCCCAATACGAAACTTGGCGGTTTGGGCATAGAAACCTCTATGAGGAGGTTTAGAAGGCAGCTAAACATTTTCAAAAATGGCAGAAGAACCATGATAAAGGACATGAAAGATGATGAGCTGGAAAATCCAGGCGACACAAATTACACCGTAGAGAATTATGCCTGGACTTATATCGACGAAAATTCCGGGTTCATTAGAGTTACTGACTATGATAATCCTTATCAAAATGCAGGCATGCTGAGCGGACATAGGCTCATTTTTGAATTGATGAAGTTCATACCAACTACATTTGGGGATTCAATTGGATCTTATGAGGGTGATAAGGCACCATTTGAATCCTTATTGGGCAGCCAGCTGCAAATAGTCAGGAAAATTATCGAAACATGCCAAAACAAATATGAGACTGCCTGGATGAAGCATGCAACCATGCGAATCATACAGGCTAGAAAAATATGGCTTTTGAACCAATATCTGATGAACGGGGAGTACGACCATACATACCGATTTGCCACCTTTGACGCTGATGTGTATTATCAGATTTATGATGTAAGTCAAGAACCGCCAAAATCAGGAAATTGGAAAGTTAATCTTAAATTTAATGCGGATGGAACGCCAAAGAGCGCATTCGGCCCTGTGCCAATGAAGTACGCCCATCGGAATGCGCCAAACCTGGACCAGGAAATACCCTTTGATGATGAAAATGGCATGACAAATGTTGAAGTTGCATTTGATGGAACCTACATGGATGATATGAATGATCTTAGGATCGGACTGAAGTCTGGCTACTGGAAGGTATTTCCTGAAACAAGTGAAGATCAGGCAAATATAACAGCCAAACAGCAAATTCAGTATGTGAGGGTTGTATGGCCTCCAAAATACGGCGAAAACATTGTATATCATCATAAAATGAACAAAGCTGTCCTTTACAATCTTAAGGAGTGGGAAGGCTGGGTGACTGATTTGTTGGCAGGAGAATATAAGCCGATGAGCCGCACAAGAAAAGATTATTATAACTCATTTAAGAAATATGATCTGCTTTACAAAAAAGTGCAAAGGGAAAGGGCATCAGAAGAGGAGAGAATCGCGCATGTTGCCGCTGATTCCGGACATGGCGCTGCGGATATCCATGCAGGTGAACATGAGCACAACCCAATCCATGACTTCACCGAAGTTGGAGAGCAAAGGGCAGCATTTGACGAGGAAGCTCTTAAGGATCCTGGCGCTGTGAATTACTGGGCGAGAAAAAGATGGAACACAGAAGATAATCCCGAAATAAGGAAGCAGCCATACAATCCATACCCCGGCATATCTGTGATGGGGCTGTCTCAGTACATTTTATTTTATATTTCAAAAAGAATGGAGTATGATGAGGAAGTGATTAAGAATTTGGATATATATGTGTGGTGGTCAGGCCATGACACACATCCTTTCGCAAAGGTAAGGGAGGCAAAATCAGGTGAGAGTGATGAAAGACATTGAACATTTGGCAGATAATGAATCAGGTCGTTTGCCACCTGTTGAACATATGGAAAAGATTCCAGTTATTCCGGTACAAGAAGCTGTGGATCAAGAGCAGATTTCAAAGGAGTTAACGGATCCCGAAGATGTGAAGGTAAATGCCTTCTTAAAAAGGATTAACGTGTATTGGCAATCCATAGACCAGCACATAAGCTACTATTTCGGAGAGGGAAAAGTCAGGGAGGATGGCAGCGACATTGATATAAAGAAGGAAGGGGTAAGAGCTTACATATTTAACAGAAAGGTAACCAAGACACACCACAAACGCTGGCTGCCCATCAACCACCTACTTAATTTGTATGAGGAGAATAAGGAGAAGCCAATTGAATTTCTCGAGGCCAGCAAGGATTACAATTCAAGGGATGAAAGCTTAAGGTCATTCTATCCAAAGCTGGCTGAGAAAATTTCTATTCTTTCAAAGATGCAAAAAGAGGAACTGTATGTTCTTTGGGATTTATTGCTAATGGCAAAGGCTGATAAGAGGGTCAGCGATAAATCCCCAATTTTGCATCCTGAAAAGATACCAGAAGTAATGCAGGAGCTTGGCGTCTTGAATGACAAGAGACTGATGGAAACCTTGCACAGGCTCCTTGAGATAGCCAGCGGGATGGAATGCGATTATCTCCGCAATGAAATCGCAATTTTGCAGTCCAGCGTGAAAAACCAGCAGCATGTCAAACTGAATCTCAGGGAATACATTGAATCGATTAGGAGAGATTTCATGGCAAAGGGCATTTCAGACAGGCTTCTTGTGTCAAGGCTTGAGAAGATCGAAGGCAAAATCTCAGGAGGGATGGAAGCTGAAGTTGACGAGCTGAACATTTTCAGGAGGCAAATGGCAGCATGGAATCTCGCGAGCCAAAATTTCCAGCAGCAGGTTCAAAGCCTGAGGGATTTTGCCGCCGGAGTTAAAACGAAGTACAATGACAGGGCACTTTATGAAAAATTGCTTGGCAATAGCAAAATAAGAAAGCTCTTGTTCTTTTTCCAGGAGTACAGATTTATCTCGGATAATATAATGGCAAAAATAAATTCTGCCTATGGTATCCACACTGATGGTGGCGCAAATATGGAACAAGTCCTTGAATGGAAGGATTTTATAAGCATGGTCGAAAATTTTGACAAGATAAAGCAAAAATTAAAAACGGATTTTGGCGACGATTCACTTTCAGAGCGGCTAGCCAAGCTTGCCAAGGATCAAAAAGAGAACTTGAATTTATGGAAGGAGACAGTTACGAATATTCTTGAAAATGAGTTCAGGAATCCAGCTGTCCAAAATGAATTATTGAATCGCTGCACGGATTCTGTCAATAGCGAAATTCAAGCCAGGATAGTGCAGATTGAGGCAGAGACAAGCAAACTGGACCTAGAGCTGGCAAAACTCTTGCTTGACAGGATTAATCAGTTGGATAGAAAAAGAATTCCGGCAATAAAGGGTATAATAAAGCTGGCTGAAAAGGAGATTAATGCTCTCCTTGAAAATATAAATTCATTTGCCGAGGCTGCCATGCGTGAGAATCTGATTTTAGCAAATGAATGGGTAAAGATAGAGGAAAAAATTCTGAAAATGGAAGATGAATTTAAAAAAGAATTGGTTGATTTGCGCAATGGTTATGAGAAGATAAGTCCAAAGGAAGTTGATGAAATGGTTAAAATTGCCAAGGAAATGGCGCCGAGCGCATATAAGGAAACAGTGCATGCATATCGAATCCTTCAAGATTTTAACAGGGAAATACAGGGTTACAATAATCACAGTCAGATTACAACCGAGAGTCTTCAGCGGCACCTCATACAGCTCACTGCAGGACTTACCAGGAGTTCTGTCGGCTTGGGCACGCTGGATGAGATACAAGCATCATTGCTTGCTGCAAGTGAAGAGCAAAAAAAAGGAGCCCGAAAAAATTATCCAATGTTCCTAAGCAAGGCCGATAGTACCTTGCGCAAGCTCCGAATAATCATCCAGGAGTTCCTTAAAATCTATAACAACTTTTTTATAGGAAGCAAATCGGAAACTGATACAAAGAATGCGGGTCAGAATTAAGTCATGGCAAATTAAGGCCCCAGATAGAAGATTAAAATGGCAAACACACCTGAAAAAGTGACTGAAAAGCTCAAGAAAGCTGCAAGCAGGTACACAAATATGATGACATATTTCGCTAAGAAATTTTTCTACGAAGATGTCAGGGAAGATACCGAAGGAACACCTGCCAGCCAGACAAGGGTTTACACTGATCTGGAAAATGAAAAAGAAGCGCTCACTGATATACTTGTAACATTGCATTTGATTGAAAAAACTTATTGGACAGTAAACCCTGTAATCAATGGAAAGGAGGAAGAAAAGCCTGACTCCTATCAAACAAGGGCAAAAGAGATAGACAAGGCAGAATTGACAATTGGCTTTTACAGGAACATCGATTTGGCGACAAGAGACAGGAAGGCTCATCGATATTCCTCTGCGAAACTGTCAAAAGAAGAGAAACTTCTCATCCAGCAAAAGGAGGAAGCCGAAGAGAAGAAGGAGTCGGGTGAGAAAGTTGATGACGGAATGCTTAAGCTTGAGCCAGGAGATCCATGGGATAAGTTTCAGGATGTGAAATTCAGGATATTCCCTAAGGGATTTGTCCAAAAGATTTGGGACCATTACAGAAACAATACATTGATTGAACCAATAAATTTTAGGCAGACCGTTGCCGAAATTGCAAATAAATATGCTTATTTCGCTGGGCTCACAAAGGAGGATATTCAAAAAATCCAGGAGACCATGCTCGGTGCAGAATTTCCAAGCAGTAAATTTAAGGATGCCAAAGATCCGCCTGATTTTTTCAGGAAGATATTCCGGGAGGTCTACACTATTAAAATACCTCCTGAAGCAAAAATAGAATACCCTGACGGGGAGACTGAATATACAAGAGCTTGGGGCTATGAGCACACAGGCAGGGCAAATACAAAATACAATTTGATTATCGATTGGATAATTGCAAATTACACACAGTACATATTAAATGATTATGAGTACGGAAATCTTGTAAAGGATAGGAGTACCCCTGCCCTGATGGCTAAAGTCAAGGTTCTCACAACTAATCTTTCACATCTGAGAACCGCTTTGAAGAAAGGAACAGGTGATATTTTCGAGCTTATTGGGTCAACTGAACCCTATACCACCAAATTAATCCCGCAGGAGGGATCAGGAAAAAGGGGCTATGAGTTTTCAATGAGAAAGTATCCTACTGATGCCCAAAAATATTACACAGGAAAAGCCAGCACTGACATCAAGGATTTTTTTAACAAGACAGCAATATCAAAAGCAGAGAGCATAAGCAATCATGTTTATTGCAAGCGCAGCTATAGGGTTATAGTTTATTCTTATTATTCAAAAAAGAAGAACGATGAGGGCCAGGACGAAATAGTTGGCTTGAATAAGCCGCAGGAGCCGCTCAAAAATCTGTTCAGATTGAGAACCCCCGATGGAAAAGGCATAGTTGAGCCCAAATATGAAAATGGCCAAATAGTTGGCCGGTATGACAAGGAGAGATATGAAGAGGCTATGGCAAATTACCAGAAAAAAATGGAGGATTTTGAAAAAAACCTCAGAGAAGGAAAAATCAAGCCCATTATCCCGCAGATGCCATGGGAAAATGCGCCTGGCATGGATGAAAGAAACATGCCCCTGGAGGTGGATGATGGGAAGCTTGCCATGGTGGAGGGTCCATCATTCAAAGGGATGATTCTGGCTGATAAGTACAAATGTGACATGGTTAGGAATTGTACTGCAAGGGCCAGTGCTTCAAAGCTTGACTCATTAATAAAAGAGCTGGCTAAAAAGGCGAACGGATATGCCAAGATGACTCCAACTGAGAACTTAATTGCTGCCTACAAGAATTCAATTCCTGGCGGTGGACATTTTCATTTCCATGGGCATGGCGGAAGCACATACAGTTTTATGGAAAAGGATGAGAATGGCATACCTCATCAAAAAACTTATAATCTTAAAATTAGAGCTATGCCCGAGGAGGCATATGATGCCTGCACTGCGCTTGTGGGATATAATGAGATGAAAGAATATATCGAGATTGAATGGGATAATTTCAGGGATGACATAAGGGATGGGAGATACCATCCAAGATCGCTTACAATCCATGATTATACTCCACGCATCCGAGGAAAAAGTCTTTTTCTAAAAAATGAAGAAAAGAAGCTGGATTTGAAGGAGATTGACGAAAAAGAATTGGAAAGGATTAGAAACTATAAAATGAAGGTAACAATAGATCACAACAAATATTGGGAGATAGCAGGAACAAGAAAGGCGACAAACCTCAATCCAGCATTCGATAGAAGAGCCCTTAATAACAAGATTTATGCCCAGTGGCTTTACCCCGGCAGGATTTTTTATTATACTTATTCTAACAATGATTTCATTGACGGAGATATTCTGCCGCTAAAATTTGACCCGCACATAAGCACCAGGGGATTAAGCATGTATATTATCCAGTATGTCATTAATCATGTCCTTAAGCTGGATGAGGCGCATAGAATTCTTGTGGAGATTGGCAAGGAAACTAATGGATTTGACTATGGACCAAGAAATTATGCAGTGGATTGGCCCAAGGATCCATTCAACTTAAACCTGCATGTCAATGTAACAGGAGATTGATTAATTCTATCGGTGCGGCAAGGCTGGCCTTACATCGCGCCTGCCCATAACCCTAGCTATTTCCCTGTCAATCTCGCCATCGAGGTCATCATACGGACTGGGCCAGTTGATATGTCTCACAGATGAGTCAGAATCATAGTAGTCACCAGAATAATCCTGAAATGCCAAATAGGCGGAGTGTGTATCATTGCCTTCATAGATTGGCAGTACTTGGTCATTGTTGAAAAGGCCGGTAACATTGATTCTTGCTTCCAGTACATCTGGATCGGCCTGAAGATTGTATACATAATTTTCAATTCTCTTCGAATTGTCCTCAACAGCTGTTCCACTACTATATTTGAACGGCAAGTTGCCCCATCCATCGCTGCTCAGATTGCTCATGAAAGCTGTATAAGACGATGGGCTTGAAAATGCATATCTTCCAATTTCTGCGCTCATTTTCATCACCCTCCATTATTTATTATTTTCAATTAACTCGGACTTTTTTCACAAATATTTGTAACATTAGTATACTTATATGTATACTAAGATACTTTTACAAGTATATAAACCTTTCGTTTCCCGTGTCAAATTAATTAATTCATATACGATTTGGATACAAGTTCAAGTCCAAATCTCAGTCCTCAGAGTGGTATTTTAGAGATTTATATCTTGACAATATAAGGTATATACCTGCATAACAAATTAATTAACTAAAAGTAATCAGATAATGAATAAAAGTAGACTAAAGAAGCATTAAGATAGTAAATACTTTATTAAAAAGATTCTAAAGATAATAAAAATTAAATAAATACATATTAAATATTATAGTGTTAATATTATAATAGTTAAATATATATAATAATGAGTATATTAAGTATAAAAAATCATCTAGTGACTGTAAAAAGTAAACACAATGATTTCAATAAGTGACAATGATCAAAAGGTTATTGAATTCTTGATTAGAAATTATGCCAATCGCTACACAACAAGGGAGATTGGCCTTAAGCTCAAGATCAGCCCAGCTGGGGCTTACAAGTCGCTAAAAAAACTTGAGTCTGCCAATTTTGTTCATGCTGAAAAACTTGGCACAGGCCTTTTTTACGATATCAATTACAAGAACATTTCTGCGTTTTATCTAGCATGTCTGGTAATGGCAAATAATGAGCAAAATGTTGATGCACTAAATGGCCGCGCAAAAGCCCTGATAAAATATGGAACATCAATCCTGATTGTTGCCGGCAGGCTTGACATTGACAATGTCATTTCAACAGCCGGAAAATCATTCCAGGAAAAAGTAGAGGTTATTGACGAGGAAAATTTTGCAGACAGGATTTCTCGAAAGGACAAACAATTCGTAGAATCAATGAGAAATGCAACAATAGTTTACGGCACTGAATATGTAATTAAGAGTATAGCAAAAGTGGCAAGATGATGCTTTCATGAAAAACGCAGTCAAAATGAAACAAGGAAAAGGAAAAAAGGGCAACAAGGTCAATATACAGCTGCTCATAATATCTCTGATGCTCGCTTTAATTGCAACCCCAGTCATGGCCGACGTGATTGACAGCGCCGGAAATTTCTTCGGCAGATTCATGTCATTCACATCAAGGGGAGCATCATCAACTGCTGGAATTTATGACACATATGCTGAATTTTTTGATTTTGTTATTTTCACATTGATTTTCATCGCAGTCCTGCAGATAGCCCTGAACAGGGTATGGGGCGAGGATTTCAAGAAGGCAGGAGCAGGTAATGCAATCCGTGGCCTTGTTATCATACTTGGCATTGCATTTGGAATTGCAGCAATAAAGGCTGGCCTTACGGTGTCGTTTTTCATTCCCTTTGTCAGGAATTTGCTTTATTTCCTTGCTGTTATTGTAATCTATTTCCTCCTGCTTAGAATGGGAGTCAAGAGTAAGATTCTGGCATTTATACTGGCCATAATTATTGCGATTATACTTTTTAATCTGGGTGACATGATTTTCACTGGAAAGCTTGGCAAAGGCCTGCCAAGCATTGGCAAAAACACATTTAAGCTTCCTGACCTTGGTGGAGTTACTTCGACAGTAAGCAGTGCTGTGAACAGCGCCGGGAATTTTGTGTCAGGAATATTTTCGAGCACACATGATGCCTCACATGACAATACCAAAATTCTCGCTGAAAGGGAAAATGCATGGAATGCTGAAATTGAAAAGTACAAGCAAAGGGCAAGGGTTGAATGCCGTGTTGATATTAAGGCAGAGGATTCGCCACAAGAAGCCTTAAGGAAATTGCAAAATGCAAATCAGGCATTGATAAATTGGCTGAATGATCCTAAGGTGCCAGAAGAGGGAAAAGCATCAGGAAGGTCCAGACTGGAATGGTGCTCTGCCCTTGCAAAGGAGTTCTCAGGCAAGCTTGATGACATGGCTGCAAAAAAGAAATTGATACTTGAAGGCAAGACTGTCCCCCAGGAAAGCATCCCAACCTATTCAGGCGATGAGATTGACAGGCAGCTTGCGAGTGTTGCATATTACATTAAGAAAGACTGCGAGTTCGCAGACATTTCGAATTCAGACACATATCAGCAAATGCTGGACAAATTGAGCGCAAGCACTGCTTATTATCGAAGCCAGATTGCCTATGGTGTGGCTGGGATGAATGTTCAGGTTGAAGACGAAAAGCTATCCAGGTGTGAACGCCATTTGTCAAAGCTGAGCCAATTGCTTATCCAATATTCAAATAAGGAAAAGGCAACCGAGACTGCCAGGTTCCAGCTTGGTTGCAGTGCGCAGGTTCTGCCAGGAGCGCCTGCTGAGCAGGCATATATTATCGTCGGAAAATACATTGCCCAGCTTGAAACCAATATCAGAAACAAAAAAGTGGCCAATCTGGCCGAGGCAAACACTGAGCTAAGTGAATGCAACAAATGGTTGATGGAGCTTGATGCCAAGCGAAAGGCCGAGGCTGAGACCGCGACTGGGAAAGGTGCCCTCATACCAGGAGATTTAAGAAACAGGCTAGCTGTAAATTGTGGAATCATCATTTCTGGCTCTGAAACAGCAAGCGAGCTAAAACAGGAAATTTCAACTGTTAAGGCAAGGCCCGACATCAGCAGCGAGTGTGCTGCTGCTATTGCTGACCTAGAGAAGGAATTGGGCATTGGTCTGGCTGAAGATGAGCTTGCCAGCCGCAGAATTGATTGCATAACTGAAGCCAATAGGCTTGAGGTTGCAAAAAAATCAGTTGCTCAGAAGATTGCCCTGATGTATGACCTTAGACAATACTACGAGACAGGCATAGCTGATTGCCCATCGATAACATGAATTCATAAATGAACACCTAAAATGAAAAAAACAATAAGGATTTGGATTTATGGAATGATGCTCATGCTAGTTCTTGCAGTCGTAGCTGCAGTCAGTGTAAATGATTATGTCTGGCTTGGGACAGAAATCAAGCAGGAGGCTGAGAAGCAGGAATCACAGAATGAAAAAGTTGGCCTGCTTGAGCAATTGCATGATATAATAGGACCGCAGCAGTACAAAATAAACCAAGAAGATGCTGTTAAGAATTTAGACAAGGATGTCACTTATCAGCTTGGTGTTCTGAAGGCTGAAAATCCGCCCCTGACTACAAAAACCAAAATAATTGGCGGCATTGGAGTGGCAGGCATATTATTGGCATTTATCCTCATATTCCTATTCATGAAAAAAAGGCTTATGAGAAGCCCAATCCATAATGCTAAGGAAGCGGATAAGTCGCACGATGCAAGGCTGAAAATCCTGCAGAAACTTGCAGACTTGCTGAGGCTGAAAAAGGATGAAATCCAGAAGTTTGAGCAGGGGCTTGCCGGCAGGGACCTTGCCAATCAGAAAGAAAGGGCGGAAAAGATACGTGATGCAACTAAGGAAATTTTCAGGATCGACATGGAACTTGAAAAGGAGATACAAATTGTCACAAAAGATTATCCCGAGCTTGTTCAGTGGCTTGACAATGTGCTGAAGGCAATTATCCTAGATGAAAAACAGCTCAATAATCCAAAGGAGCTAGCTGACAATTTTGAAGAAATAAAGAAAAAACTGGCCGAACTATTCAAGGAGGACAAGATTTCAGAGGAACTTGTTGCCTGGCTGAAGAAAGCACTGAGCATTCAGCAGAACGAGCTTGTCCTTTGGCTGGCCATTGTCAAGAAACAACTGTCACAGGCTTCAAAAACTGATGCAAATAAGAAAATGCTTGAAGATGAAATTATAAAAATAATGGATAATATCTCCAGGACAAATCCGCCAATCATAGGCCAGGAGTACTACCTGGAACTAGTCGGGTATATGACAGGCTTGAAGGCTGAATATGAAGATGAGGAAAAGAAATGTGGGACAATAATCGAGATTGGCACTGAGCTGCTGCAGCGCTTCAAGCAGCTTGACCTTATGTCTAGGAAGATAGAATCAGCAGTTGAAGAGATTAAGACAGTTGAAAAAGAGGTTGAGCAGCCATTAAAACTGATAAAGCAGGTTGAAAGCAAGGATTCGTTTTCAGCTTCTGAGGCTCAGGAAATTTTCGGCAAAATTCACAAGCTGATAAAAAATATGCCGCTGAATTTGAAGGAAGGCACTGAATCTGAAGCTAAACAAATTTATGACAAAATAAATTCTGAATTGGCCAAGAAGCCTAAAATAATAGTTTTCAAGCCTTGGGGAAATGAGTTCGCATTCCATATAACATCTTATGCTGGTGGGGAATTGACTCTGCAGTTGCTCAGTAAGTCAAGGGATGTGGTTATCATGGAGTTACGTGTGACGGCAGAGGATGCAGTAAATGAATTATTGGCCGGCATGAGAAAGGCAAAGCGGCAAGCTGAGAGGCACGTGAAGGAAAATGCAACTGAGTCAAACTTGCAAAAAAGGGCAGTATTGCTTGAGAACAGCAAAAAATTGTTCGTAGATGGATGGGGAATCCTGACTGCAAAGGAATTTGAAATTCTGGCAGCTTTGAAAATGGAAGATAAGCTCATGAATGAATTCAAGTGGAAGTTGGACAGGCATGAATATGAAAAAGTCTTCAAGAAAGATGGGCTAGTGGGTCTTGGCATTTATGCAGGGGAATACCTAGGCAGGCTTCATGAAGTAATTAAGAAGAATATTATAAACGAGTCTGTTGCCAAGCGACTGATAGAATATTACAATTTTGTTATAAAGGATTTGGAGACTTATGTTTTACAGAAGGATTATAGCAGTGCCGAATTCGAAAAAGTCATTTTGGGGGATAGATTGAAGAGAATGCTGGACTATGCAGAACTTGCCAAGCTAATGCATATAACACTAGATGTGTCAAAAAAAGTTGGCCAAGTTCATGCTATGCAAAGACCCCTTGTCGGAAATGCGCCCAGAAAAGAGAAAAAAATTGGGAAAATTTCAGCTTTAAAGCAAAAAATATTTAAAAAGAAACCCAAGAAGTAAAGGTGATACATATGGCAGGAACATTTATACTTAAGAACTGGATGAATCTGAACCAGGCTTGGCTAAGCAGGTTGACGACAAGATGGGATATTAGAAGCGCTCTTAAGAAAATTCACCAATTTAAGGATGCTATGGATAAGCTTACAGCAGATTTTAGCCAGCATGACCTAAAGCAGCTAAGCAAAGACGATGAACACTTAATCAAGCTGGCAAAAGAAGTTGTGCCTTTGCTTCAAAATGTAGCAGTTGAAACTTTTCTTTGGATGGAAGCGCCACTCAAAGTTATGCCTGACACGCATTTATATGCAGAAATATTGGATCAGTTGCATCGTGAAACCAAAAAGATTAGGGGAAAAATAGATCATAAGGGAATCACGAAATTAAATGAGGATTTAATTTCAAGCATAGAAAATGCAAAAAAAACATTGGTGCATGGAAGAACTGAATTGCTAAAGGAAGCTCAAGCTGACTTAGGTAATATTTACACTTACCTTCTAAATCTCATAAAAGCAGCAGAAAAAGCAGCTGCCGAAGAGGGGGATCGCGAATCCTTCATGAATGGTATGATAACATTTTGGAAAAATGAAGGAACTAGCTGGCTTAATTATTTGAGCATGAGAGCTGAAATAAGAGCAGAGATAAAGGATTATGGAAGAGTAAAAAAGCATAGAAATGAACTCGCACCAATACTTGGGAAATTAGAAGATGTCATAAAAAAGAAAGGAGGATTATTCACAGCTGAAGATGTAAGGGCTTTGGTGGACAAAAGCAATGAAAAAACAAGACTTATTTACCAAGAAGTTAGGGATGCATTCAAAGAAGGTGGCAAGGCCAATATTAGGACATGCATCATATTGTTTACAATGGTGTCGTATATGTACCATATAAGTAGAAAACACCAGGAATTGGCACAAAAGCATGACATTCCGCTTGCAATGGCAGAGGGCATTATGAAAGAAATTAAGGATGTTGCTGCCAAAGTAAAAGAAGATGGCAAGTATGATGTTAGTGCGCTAAATAGAGTAAATGTTGATGTAAAAAGAGTTGCGTGACCGCAACTTTTAAATAAGGCTAAGGTATATGTTCAAGAATAATAGAGGTCGATAACATGATAGACACAAAAGACTGGATAAGCTTTTTCGTCGGGCTGGTTCTGACTGTAACAGGTGTTCTGCCCCTGATGAACAAGTTTGGCATCGGACCTGAATGGTTCAAGTTGGAGATTTTGCCAGTGAATATTTTCTCATATATCGTGGCAATAGCAGGATTTTATCTCATGGTCAACAGCGTCATTGAAATAACAAACAGCAATGCAATAGGCTGGATATCTTTCCTCATTGCTGTCTTGATAATGGCTAGCGGCATACTTCAGGTGCTGCATAAATTTGCAATAGGGCCTACATGGTTTGAATTGACATTCATCAGTGACTTGGTGTACTACATTGTTTTCACCGTCGAAGGGATTTTCCTGATGATTGCCACATTTGCCATGAACCTTTAAGCGCATGGCGCTTTTTTTCTTCTTTTTTGATTATTTCGTGAGCATACCCCCTCTTTCAAGTTTTGGATTTGCTGTGCTAAATGATGCACTATGCTTGCGAAATACAAAAAACCGAGACATATTGCTTTGGTAATATGCCCGTCACCTCAACATTTAAGTCGAGGTTTTTGATTGATTTTACAATAGTAACAAAAGAATTTTATACTTCATTTTTTTCTTAGGCATATATGGGGCAGTATACCATACCTTCCTTTATGATAGAGCCTTTTCCGACAAAGATGGTTCTCCATAGGCTCAGGCATAAGGTTTCTCGTCTGGCTGAGGATTTGCGCAAGGACAGAGAGCTTTCAAACATGCTTTTACAGTCTAAAGTCGAGATAGAGCATCTGATTTTGACAAAGAGCAAAAGGCAGGAAGACCATAAGGCAGCTGCAGCTGCGTTGAAGAATGCTAAGAAAAAAATCAAAGGATATTTTGATGAGCTGATTGATGATTACCGCGATGAGATAAGGACAATTGAAGGCATAGATTATAGAGGACAGACTGTGGCTTTTAGGGCGATGAAAAGCATCAAGAAATTTGAGTCTGGTGTAATGAGAAATTTAGATATTATGGAAAGGCATTCGCTCAGCCAGCATAAAAAAGATGTTAAAAAAACTGATGCCATAAAAATATTATATGATGAAGCTAGGCGGCATGTTAAGGAAGCCTTGGAAATGCTGGATATCAGAGCAAGTGGAGCCCTGAAGCGGCTTTGGGAAATGGCCAAAAGGCAATCCATCCAGGGCATTGAGACAGAGGCAATGCTCTCCAGCCAGGATGAAGACAAAGAGCTCAGGGTCATCAAGGCTGAGGCTGTCGACATAAAAAAACTTCTTGGTGAACAAAAAGGCGCAATTAAGCTGATGAATGCTGCAGCCAGAAAGGGGGATATACATGAATTCACTCTGGGTGTCAAGAAGCTGATTCAATTATACCTTACTGAGGTTCATGACGTGGAAATTATGATAACAGAATTAAGGTTATTTGTATTTGACCTGCACGGCAAGCTTGCCAGGATTGAAAAATTTGCCAAGAGTGAATCACTGCATGAATCAGAAGTTAAAAATCTCGAGCAGTCCCTGAGAGAGGCTCTTGGCCAGCTTGAGACCTTGTATAATTGGATATATCATGCATCAGAGAAAAAAGTATGGATTAAAGGAAAAGATATAATTGTGAGATTGCAGAACGAAAGAGCCCAAACAGGGCACGGGGTGCATAACAATGTATAAACTTTTCAAGAAGCCACAAAACCCGAAAATAATAACAGGTTTTCCTGGTTTTGGCCTTGTGGGCACAATAGCAACTGAATTCTTGATTGAGCATCTTCAGACAGAAAGCATAGGCAAGATGTGGCTCGAGGAAGGCCCTGCAGTTGTCGCTGTGCACAATGAAAAAATAATTGACCCAATTGGGATTTTCTACAACCAAAAGCACAATATTATGGTCGTGCATGGGCTTTCCGCCGGCCAGGGCATGGAATGGGCATTGGCAGACGAAATCATGCGACTGGCCGATGAGGTTGATGCGTCTGAGCTTATACCCTTAGAGGGTGTGGCCTCAGTTCAGGCAAACGATAATCCACAGGTATTTTTCCATGCGACCCACGACGATAAAAAAGCAAAATTCACACAGATTGGACTGCAGCCAATGCAGGAGGGTATTATAATGGGAGTGACCTCTGCGCTTATGGTAAAGCTAGACAAGCCATTGTCCTCACTTTTCGTGGAGAGCCATGCTGATCTGCCTGATTCTAAGGCTGCTGCAAGGCTTGTAGCTGCCCTGGACAAGTATCTAAGCTTAGGGGTAGATGAGAAGCCCTTACTGGAAACAGCTGAGAAATTCGAACAGAAACTTAAGGGCTTGCTTGAAAAGAGCAGGACTGCCCAGGATCAAAAGGAAAAGAAAATGATGTCATATGTGGGCTGATTATTTGCCTGTCGTCAAAATCTTCTACATGTGTAACAAGACATAGTGCCTAAAATACGATTATAATTTTTTTGGCCTGGCGTCAAGCTTGTAAAATACGGTTTTACCTATTTTTTATTTGAATCCTCACTTTCAGTATATTCCAAGCTAATATGCGCTTTTTCGGCATATTTACTTTCCATAATGTAAATAAAAAGAATAATATCTATACAAAATATAGTTAATAAAATATATATTTTATTAGTATAAATAAAATAGCGATGTTATAAAGTATGTAACAAAAGCTCTAAATGAAATTCATAAAATGAAGCAAATTAAAAATATATACTAAAAGATATATTATTTATAAATTCAATAAAAAACCATGACGTAAAATATAAAGGAATAAAATAACAAAATAGGTAATAAAAATATATTTATAATTTTGATTTGAGATAAGGATTTGAAAATCGGGTTAAAAAAATTAAATTTAAGACATAAAAATAGTGCACAAAACGACCAAATTTTTAAATTAATATATGAAAATAATTTTCTAATTTGCTTATAGCACCTGATAGTGCTTTGTCGTCGATAAAGATAATGATTTATACATACTTGTACTGGATTCGATATAATGCCGAATAAAATCTCAAACATAGCAATTTTACCGTGCAGGCCAAAGTTTGGGACTGTAAGGCTTCCTTTATGTGCAGACCACCCTCAAACTATTTTGTCGATATAATGCACTAAAACAATGTCAAAGCCCGGAATATTAAGATATTATGCCCAAATGTACCTTTTTTTCAAATTATCGTCATTCGGCATTTTGCCGAAATAAAGATTTTACTTGGGAGCAACCAAGTGGCAAGGTCAAATTTTCAAACGTTCCAGTTTGCCAGGACATGTTGATACTAAAAATCGTTCACCTCATGATTTTAATCAAATATTTAGTATAATATTTAATTTTAAACTAAATATTTTAATCATATAATACAATATACTAAAATAAAGACAATTGTCGGCATAATCCAAACATTTTTATATGTCATTATCAACTTGATATGTATGAATAAGATAATATTGACAGATATGGAACCTGGCATCAATCCATCTTCCGACGAGCTGGCTAATGTTGTTGTGACAAGACTTGGCCTAATGCCACGTAAGAAAGGTTCAACGGAAAAGATGAATATGGTCCTAGTTGAACTGTACGAGCGTACTAAAAAGGCAAATAGGGAAAAAAGGCCAACTGACGCTGTCATGACAGTGGAAGAGATGGCGCTCCTAGCTGGCATCACACGGCAAACAATGTACGATTATCTTAGAAGATGGCTTGCTATTGACTTCATTGGCAAAACCAGTTTCATCGGCCTTGACAGCAAAGTTATCGTCGGATATAAGCTTAATGGGAGCACACTGGAAAATGCCCTGGATAAAGCCAGATCAAGAATTAATGCAAACCTGGATTATACCCTCAAATATATACAGGAACTACAAAAGACTGTCAAGAATGAGAAAATAAGCCAAGGTATGAAGACAAGAGAGCCTGAATCAGATAATTCTTAGATTTTTTAATTTTTAACTAAATATTTTAATCTTTTTTGTACGAAAAATATAAAGGCTGTTGTTATTATATCTAAATATATTTGTGTATTATATCTTAACAAGATTGTATCTTAATCTAATGTTATTTATTGATGTTCGATATATTGCATATAACATGTCGGTATTTTAAAAAATTATAAAAATGACAGAAATATATTAAATATTAATTTCATTATAGTAAATAATGGAGTTTGACATAACTTAATATACAGAAAGTGAGAGTTTGGGCATTTATTCAAAGTTATAATCTAACTGAAGCATGATTTTCGATTATAGAAATTTTAGGCACTATAATTGATTATAGCTATTAAAATATTAAATCAGGAAAATATCTGGTTTTGTCGACGAAAAACATCAAAAATTCAAAGAATAATATTAAAATAAGACTGGGCTACCCTTCAAACCATTCCTTAAGCTAATTTAACTTAGTCAGAACATGCGTTCAGCAATTGCCTCATTTAGCTTCAGAATGTCATTCTTTGCTTGATTTGCTCTGTATTTTTCGTCCAGGCGCAAGTACGTTCGCATATTCTTGTACATCTTGATTACAGGAATGCGCTTCATGATTAGATTAGCAACATAGTTTTCGACCATTGTTTCAGGCAACCCTGTTTTTCTTGATATATCCTTGTAAGTTAAAAGTGAGTCGTTGCAACCATACAGGACAAGGAAAACTTCCTGCTCCCTTTTGGTCAGCGGAGAGGTGAATACTGCCTCATCCCTGCGATAGTTTGGGTTGAGCATGATGAAAAACTCATCCATTCTCTCGTTCAGTTTCTGGATTTTGGTATCAAGCTCAAGTAAATACTCATAATTCGTCTGCAATTCGTTCGTATTTTCATTTATGGTCGACAGGTGGTCATCCAGTTCATTAGTTACCTTCTCCACATCCCTCTTCCAAGGTAGAAAAATAGCTTTAATGCTGTTAACAATTCTAATACCACTCACCCCCGAAGAACCTTTTGCAAAAGCTGGTCATTTAAAAATATTTCCATACCCTGAAAAATAGATCCAAAAGTGTGCAAATAAGATTTATATAACATAACATTACCTTATGATTATGAGCTTGACAAAATCGCGCCTCGCAATAATTTTATCGAAACTGAGGGTTTTTGATGACCCAAAATTTATCGACGAGCAGTATACAGTAGATTCAGAAATTGGCGCTACCATATTATGGAACGCATTCATGTCTGGCGACATCCAGGGCAGGAAAATTGCTGACCTAGGTGCAGGAACTGGTCTTCTTGGCATAGGCGCCAGCCTCTTAGAAGCCAAAGAGGTCTTTTTTGTGGAAAGGGATACTAATGTTACGCCCATTCTGCATGCAAATTTGCAGGAAGCTGCTAAAAACATGCAAAATTGCATTACCCATGTTTTGCTGGACGACGTGAAAAATTTTGGGCAGCCAGTTGACACAGTAATCCAAAATCCCCCATTTGGCGTAAAAAAGATGCATGCTGACCGCATTTTTTTGGAAAAAGCATTTGAAATTGCGCATGTTGTTTATAGTTTCCACAAAAGCGAAAGCACTGATTTTCTGAAAAAATTTGCTGAACAGCATAATTTTAGCTTGGTTTCGGAGCAGAAATTTGCATTTCCGCTGAAAAGGACAATGAAATTTCATACCTCAAGGATAAAGTGCATCGACGTCAGTTGTTATGTTTTCAGAAAAAAATAATTAGGAAAGCAAGCCTGCAATCTCCTCATACTTCTGCTCTTCCAACACACCATACACTTCATAATCTTTGATTAAATCGGCAAAATTTTGCCTCAATTCTTTTAGAACATCATTGAACTTTCCTGGATTTTCAGCCATGACATCAATTATGAAATCCCATTTTCCTATCAGACTCGCTACATAAGTTATATTCTTGTGGCCTTTCATGAATGAGATGAATTTCTTTTCCTCGTCGGGAGTTGGATTGTGGAGGGCTATGAATACATAATTTATGATAGGAAATCCCATTGCTGGTGGATTCAGTATAGGTTTGAAATTTGTAATGACCTTATCTTTGATTAATTTTTGAATTCTGTTTCTTATAGCATCCCTTGAAAGGCCAACTTTTTTTGAAAGGTCTGCCAAGCTCTGCCTTGCATTCTGGTTCAAGGCTTTCATCAATATTTTGTCAAACTTGTCAAATTTATGCGCCGGGCCATAAACCAGCAATTCCTGCTTTGATGATTCAATTTCTGAAAAATCTTGTTTCTGCATATATAGCGCGAAACACGCTAATTTTATTTAAATTTATCGTTTTTTGCGTGAAAATATTAGAAAAGCTATTTATTTAAGATATTATTTGCACTACCACTAGTTAGTTATAAAATATAAGGGGGATTAAAAATGGCAAAACAACTTAACGAACTTGAAGAATTGCTCGATTGGGGTAGTGAGAAAAGTATCGCTCAATTGCCTTCTGCAAGAGCAATGGTAAAGCTTGCTGAAACTCCATTGAGAATGAGCAAGGATGGCAAGTATATTTCAGATTTTATCAATGATTTGACTGCAGGTCTTCCATCCAATTATAGCAAGGTTGAGGATTTATTACGAGGATATATCAAAGTTGCAAAAGAATTGATGGAAAAAAAGCTTAGATTTGAGATGTTAGTCCCATTATTTATGGACGTGGCTCCCTCTGTTGATATAACAAATTTAAGCTTGAAACAGCCGGGTAAAATTTCTGCCATAGTCATTGTAGAGTATGGGAAGCTTCTAACACCTAATCAAAGAGGATATATTTCTGGGAGATGAAAGAAATGGTTAATGAACAAAAAAATCAAAAGGAAGACCCATTCAGGAGGGTTATAATCTCTTATACTGATATGCCTGATCAGCATTATTGGCAAATGAACGATGGATTGATGGTTCATTCAGGAAGGCAATATGAGCATGCTCTTACGCTTGAGCGGGCAGTTGAATCTTTTAGGACGGTTGCGCCAGATAATGTGCTTGTGAGAGTGGACCACGAGGGAGAAAAGACAAAATATGTGTGCGGTTATACAGCCGACAACCTTGGCATGGGAGTTTTTAGCATACTTAGTCCAGACATTGGGACTTTTGAAAACTGGAGCTCCTTAAGAGAGGCAGTTGCGAAGGCTGTTCTTCGACAAATTCAGAGGGAAAAATTAAGCGAAGGGAAGTTGGTTTATGACTGGGATTTTGATATAAAGCCAGTTAATCCACCATCAAACCAACTGGATGAGAATAATGTGATTTCGCTTAATGCCTCTGGTCGGATATTGAGAATACAGTTTCCAGAAAAAGTTACCCAAGGCTACAAGGTGGTGTAAAAATGCCTCGTCAGAATCAATCTGATGGATTGGATCAAGAAACAAGAGAAAAGCTAGCCAAGTCTGCCCAATCAGCTTACCATAGAGGACATTACAGGCATTGCATTAGAATTCTTGATGATATATTATCAAATGAACCATCGCTAATACAAGCTGGTTACAACTCGCCTGCATTTTTCTATAGGGGACTCGCGAATCACCAGTTAGGAAATATTGAAACAGCAGTTGAAGATTATTCAAGAGGAATACAAAGAGAAGGCAAAGGTACCCCGGTGAAGCGAGGATGGGAGCAGGAATTTCTAGCTTTGTTGTACATCGAACGTGCTGCATTAAGGAACCAATTAAATCAAAGCGCCTTGGCCATAAGAGATCTTGGATTTGTTGTTGAATTTGGCGACAGAATTGATTATAATGTCGTTATGGCTACAGCCATGGCAACTTTGAATGAAAAAAAGGAAGCTGTTAATTATTTCAAGAGGGCCATCCAATATGCTGACCGTTCATTAGATGGAAAAGAACAGCCTAAAGAAGACCTTAAAAGTGACTATTATGGCAGACATATTATTTTCAAGAGGGATTATGTTTTCGCCGCCCTTGCCGAGAGAGGATTAAAGAACTTAGGGATTAAATCAAGAACAAATTTTGAAATAAGTGGCATCAGAAGAAAATTTATCAAACGCAAAGATATAGAACAAAGACTAGAGCAAGTCCGGTCTGGTTGATATTTTTCTCAGTTAACTTTTTAAATAGCCATCTTTTCCATGAACATCATGCAAATCAATGTTCTCGAAAACGAAAAAAGGAAGATGATTGTTGAATTTGTGGAAGTTGACCAGGGATTCTGCAATGCTCTTAAGGCCGAGCTATGGGGCGACGAAAATGTGGATGCTGCAGGCTACCAGATTGAGCATCCGCTTGTCAGCAAGATAAAGTTCACAGTCGAGACAAACACCAAGGAAACCCCACAGGAGGCCATGGTGGATGCAATCAAGCGCGTAAAGACAGTTGCAGACAAGCTGAGCAAGGGCTTTTCAGGCGCCAAATAAACATTTTTTCTCCTGAAATTTCTTTTACTTTTTTCCAAAACATATTTATATTACTTCTTCGATAATATAGCATATAATATATCTCAAAATATAGCAAATAATATACCATGAAAATCAAGACAAAGCTTTGGAAAAGAAGTCCCACTTCTTTTGCAACTACAGTTCCACAGATTGCAATCCTTCCATTGGACGAGGGCAAAAAATATGATATTTTATGGGAATATGACAGGAAAAATGACATCTGGAAAGTGAGATTTGAAGAGAGAAAAAAAGAAGAAGCGAAAAAAAAGGTGAAAGGCAATGGCTGATGAGCATCCTGAACCTGCAACTGGCTCATCATCGCCTCTCAGCAATCTGGCCTCAAGCAGTGGTGCGCAGGGCGTTGGCAGGGCATTCTTTTTCATAATCCTTTTCCTCTTCATTGGCATAAACTCCTTGCTGGCATATCAAGAAGCGGGTGGAAATTTCAGCAATATCCAATGGGTCAAGATTATCTACCCGACATATCTGCAGAATGTTGTAAAGGACCTGAGCAGCAGCCTTGCAACGCAGCCTCAACAGGGAACACCAGCTGGCACAACCCCCATTGCACCAGCTGAAAAGGCACCGATTGTTATTCCTGGCGCTGGCTCAACAGGAAGCACCACACCACCGCCAGCCACAGGAACAGGTATAGGGGATGGTGCAACAACAGAACCATCCTCTGAGGGGGGATTTACAAAATCAATATGGTTCCCAATTGTTCTATTTTTGATAGGGTCAAGCATGATTTATGGAGGAGTCAAGTGGGAGAAAAATAGAAGAAAAAAACTCAGGGAAAAAGAGCAGGCAGTCATCCCAAAGCAAGACACAGACGAAGCAAAGCATGTGGATGAAAAGCATGACCGGAAGCCAACAAGGGAAGAACTTGAAATTATTTTGGGCATAGAATTCCTGCAAGTAAATGAAAATAAGATCACCATCCGGAGATTTGTTGCTGCCTTATATCCTTTAGTAAAAGACCTGAAATCTCATGAAGGATTGGGACAGCGTATCAGTCAATTGCTTAACGCGGAACTGGAAAAACTGAAGCAAACGCAAAATAATGGCAGACTTGCATTTCTTGCACTCGTCCAGCAATCCATGGGCATATTTAATGAATTTCTCTCTAAAGTAATAGCCCAGTTAAAGTATAATGTAACTCTTGATGAACTAATATTTATGCTCGTGCAAGTCTCTGCCAAAGAAAATTCTAACTTGCTGCCACCTGCCAAAATCCATGAAAAGACACAACTAGAGATCCTGGATGATAAGGAGAAAGAGATTGTTGAAGAAATTGAAAAGATCACAAATGAGCTGGCTGCCAAGAAAGCAAAGAATGAAAATATGGCAAAGGCATTCCTTGATCTGGCAATAAAATCGCAAAGGAATGCAAATGCCCTTGTAAAGGGAAAAGATGTGCTGCTTAAGGCTGCCCTGGAAATCCATGATGCAATTGCAACAAGTTTCATGAGATTGAAAGCCGTTGATGACAAAGATGCATTGTATACAGAATTGAGGCATACCTTCATAACATTGCACGGCAAAAATCCAAAGGAAAGAATCAAGTCGAATTTGCAAGTATGGAAGTTAAACGAAGATTATATCACCATTCTGGAGGAAATTTTTGATGAAGATCTGATTGCTGATAAGAGATCCTTCAGGCAGAAATTCGCCCAGAAAATTATGGACAGCTGGAGAAAGGACAAGGGTAAAATCGCTCACAGCGTGCAGCTTCAAGAGAATGTGCACATGGTAGAGTTGTGCATAACTGATATCAATGATTTGGGCAGCCTCATCAGTACTGTAATAACGATGATGGATGAAACATCGACTGCGCAGCAAAGACTAAATGAGAGCTTAAAAAATCTTTTCAGTGAAGAAAATGAGAAGCTAGCCGATCTTCAGATGCTTATTAAATGGACAGATGACAGGATAAATGTCAATAAATTGAGATCTAGAATCGCAAATGCCATAAAATCAAATGTGCGACAAAGGGAAGCCCTGGCAGAGAGAATTAGGCAAGTCATCCTAAGAATGCGCGAGTTCGAGGATGTTAAGGCAGAGCTCAAGGAGTTCGTAGAAAAACACGTAACTACGCAAAAAGAGATAATTCAGCAGATTCTCCTAGGGCACAATTCAGAAAGTAACAGCAATGAATATTTGAATTTCACAACTTGGCTAGTAAACTATGCAAAAGCAAAAAATGAGTTTCTCAACAGGTGGTTCAATGACACTCTGGGTAATCAATACTCATTGGAAATATTGAATTTGGCAAGAAGCATTATTTCAGTCCTTAGGGAATTGCATGTTGCCAAAATGGAGTTTGTTGCAGATGCCGCTCCGCAGCCTATCCAATCTAATGTCACAATATCCAGTCAACCAATAAAAGAAGCTGGAACAATGATTGGTCAATTTCGCGCAATCAGCGAAGAATATCGCCAAAAGCGAGGATGGAAAATCCATCTAAGCGTTAAAGCTGAAAACCACAAAGTGGTCTATGAGTGGCTTAGGAATGAGAATAATTGCCCATATGGTGTGAAATATGGTCTAAGTGACAATCAAATAGGCAAAGATTTCACAATTTATGTTGGCAGCAAAAGTCATGGCGAGATTTGATGCCGGACCCAAACTAATGCAGTTCCATCAGTATGGCTATCACGGAGTTCCCTTTCTCATCGAGGATGTCTCAGACTGGCTCTTTTCAGATAACAAGACTGATGTTGAGCGCAGAAATTATTACATAAGGCAATCATTGGCCAAAGCCTACAGGATACTGGCAGAAGCATATGGTGAGTATTTCACAGGCAGGGATGATGCGCTTGCCTCGCTGATATTTGCCAGATTCAAGCTGAAGGTAGTTGAGAAAAAAATTGCCCTTAACATCAAGATTCTGGTTGTTTATGACGGTGTTGAGAACAAGACCATCAAGATAAGGAAATCAGCAGATGCCAAGATATTTTACATCAGGCAAAGACCGTCCAGACTGAGTCATGAATGGGAAATTTATGTGAATCCCGATATTCTAGCCCAAAAGCCTACAGCTGAAACCGATGAATTGTTGTCCAAGCTCTTTGAACTCAAAACAGCGAAGAATCCTATCAGCTATAGAATTGAAAGATTGGGCTATTGCACATGGGACAGCCAAAATGATATAGGCAAAGTAAGCAGAATAGGCATAATCGCGCATGTTCCAAGCAAGCCAAAAACTGTAGGCACCAAACCGGGCAAAGTTCTTGTTACAAAAAAAGAATTGCACATCTCTGTGGTTATCTCGGACAAAATAAGTCTTTCTCCTGGTGAGGCTGAGACCGCGGGCATTGCTAAGGGTGAAGATTTAACAGGTGTTGATCAGAAACTAGCAATCGAAGTTGCAAAGGAAAAGAAGGATGCCATTGATAGGGGTGTTGAAGCTGTTGATACAATCCTCCCTGCCTTGGAAAAATTGGAGGAATACGTTGTCCGGATGCAAACCGCCGTCCACAGAATACTCGATGAAAGCGACAAAGACATTAAGAAAATTGCTGGTGTAGCGAAAGAACCGGAAACGGCAGGTAAAATAGCAACCAATGAAGGTTACATTGCATATATGGCCATGCTCATAAACATGATACCAAATATTTACACTTATAGAGGTTACCTAAAAGCAGTCGATCAATTGCAGCAATTTGAACAGTCACTTGCAGCCTACAGCAGGTTATTGCCGGCTGCTGCTGTTTCTGTCGAAGCACAAATGGCTGTAGGAGAAGTATTGCATGAAGCGCTGCAAGGCCACCCTGCAGGTTCTTTAGCAAGAGATTTGGAGGCTCAGCTTGCTGAAACATCCAGAAAAATCCAAGAGGAGATAGAAAGAACTGAGACGCTGGCAAGGAAGGAAGCTGACAACCGAAAAGCAAAACTGGAAGCAGAAAAAGAGTTGGAGAAAATCAGGAGAGAAAGATTGAAAAGACTGATTTTAAGACGAAGGCTTCAGCTCAATAGGTATGTCACAGGATTCTTCCATAATATTAACATGCGAACAAGGTACATTGTTCTGAGGATTAGAAATAATAGGAGAAGGGCCCATGCTCAAGAAATTTGATGATGCAAGCCATAAGATCAAGAATGAAAAACTGGTGTTCGATGAGGGAACGCATGCTGACCACAAAAATTTTCTTGAGGAAGAAAAAACAATCACTGAAATAGATGAGCATCTTAGAGGTGGACTCTCACTTGAAGGTGTAGATATCAGTAGCTCAGTCATGCGACTGAATTCAGCTCCCCCACCAGAAACCTTCACTTTGGTGCCCTTGGAGAATTCCAATCTTTCTATTAGGACTGAAAAATATAAGGGAAGTTCCAAGGATATTATTTTTGTGCATCTGCACCGCAGCGAGCCAATTGCCCTTGACGTTGCAAGAAAAATCGGGAACATGCTCCAAATCAATGTCGTGACATTGATGGATCCAAGCATGCCTCACAACAGTGATCGATATGGGACACTTATGCACAGGAAAATCGCCTATGCTTATGATCCAAATAAGGTATTCACGCTGGAAGGATGTATGCAAACGCTAAACATGAGAAACAGCAACTATAAATTTTTAGACAAGTCTGTCAGGGAAGAAATAGCCCAAGATTTGTTAGAAAAAGGGAAAATGATTGCTGCCCAGTTTATGGAAAAAGGAACTATAATTGCTGTTCATAATACCGAAAACCAGACCATTGCTGATTTTAAGGGATTAGGCATGGAAGTGAATATAGGTGAAAGAAAGGGATTTGGTGACAGCTTTTTTGTTGTTACTGAGCGAGCTGATTACGATGTGCTTAAGAGTGCAGGCTATAATGTTGTTTTGCAGAAATTAAGCGACAAGGATGATGGTTCACTCTCATATTTGTGTTCAATCTATGGACAACGATATATCAATATAGATTCAAGCAGCGACCCCAGAATAAACGCTAGTTTGGCTGAAGTGGCCCTTAATGTCCTTGCAGGAAGAAGGCCCGATGCTTCTCCGGGGAAATAATGGCAAAACGTGCCAGTGGAATTCTGATTTTCCAGTCTTATTTTCAGATAGTTTTATAAATGGCCATTTTCTCCTGTTTTCAATAAGAAATCCCGTTTACTAATGCTCGTGCGCATTTGCGCGGACCGGCCTTAGCAGGGTGGAGTCAGAATGGACAAAAAACTGATTATGGATGCCTTAAAAAAGGCAAGAGAGGATTCTCCTAAGAGGAATTTCAAGCAGAGCTTTGATTTCATTGTCAACCTGAAAGGCCTTGATCTCAAGAAAAATGAGCAGCAGGTTGAATTCTTCATGCAATTGGTCAATCCAAGAGGAAAAAAGCCAAAAGTATGCGCTCTAGTTGGCGCTGAGCTTGTCGATGAAGCCAAGGGTATTTGCGATTTCACAATTGTCACAGATGATTTTCCTAAATACGCTGAAAGTAAGAAGCTTACAAAAAAGCTTGCTGAGGATTATGATTATTTCATAGCACAGGCCAACATCATGGCTAAGATTGCATCAACCTTTGGCAGAACCTTAGGACCAAGAGGCAAGATGCCAAATCCAAAGGCAGGATGCGTTGTGCCGCCCAAATTCAATCTTAAGCCGCTTTATGAAAAGCTGCAAAAAACAGTCAAGATAAGTGCCAAAATTTTGCCAATGGTCCAGACTGCAGTCGGCACAGAGGAAATGAATGATGAGGATATTGCAGAAAATGCCTGGAACATCTATGACCAGCTCATACACCATCTTCCTAATGACAAGAACAATGTGTCAAGTGTTTTTGTCAAGCTCACAATGGGCAAGCCTGTCAGGATAGGGGAAAAAGCAGGCGAAGAGCAGAAAACTGAGAAAAAAAGCCTCCTGCCAAAGAAGTCTGCATCAAGCGAAGCTGTCAAGACCGAGGCTGTTGCATAATGGAAAAGAGAAAAACAGAGCATGTTCCGGAAGTGAAGAAAAATACAGTAAATGAGTTCGCAAAGCTCATAGAGGATTACCCAATTGTTGGAGCCGTGAACATGGAGAATCTTCCTGCGCCCCAACTTCAGAAGATGAGGGAACAATTAAGGTCTCAGCATATCATCCTAAAGATGACAAAGAGGAGACTGCTAAAGCTCGCGATTGAAAAAGTCAAAGACAAGAAAAAAGGTATTGACAAGCTCGAAAAGGAGCTTCTGGGAATGCCAGCAGTTATTTTCACAAAGGAAAATCCGTTTAAGCTTTTCAAATTTCTGCAGAAGAATAAGTCAAATGCACCTGCAAAAGCAGGCCAGACTGCGCCATTCGACCTGAAGGTCAGCGCAGGAGCAACACCATTCGCTCCCGGCCCCATCATAGGCGAGCTTGGCGCATTGAAGATAAAGACAGGCGTTGAAAACGGCAAGGTTGTAATTAAGCAGGACTCAATCGTTGTCCACAAGGGCGATAAGGTAACCCAAAAGGCAGCTGAAGTTTTGACAAGGCTAGGCATTGAGCCAATGGAAATCGGCCTTGACCTTGTTGCAGTATATGAAGAAGGGGAAATATTTGGCCGTGACTTATTGTCTGTGGACGAAGCTGCTTACATAAGCAACATAACGCAGGCTGCCACCTGGGCAATGAACCTGGCTGTTGAAGCAGTCTATGCATCAAAGGACACTGCAGAAATATTGCTGCAAAAAGCATTCAGGGAAGCCAAAGCAGTTGCAATGGACCAGGGCATTCCTGCGTCAGGCATTATGGGCGACATACTTGCAAAAGCTGACAGGCAGGCAATGGCTTTGAAGACAGAGTTTAATATTCAGTAATAATCACGATCGGAGGTAAGAGAAATTACATAGTAATTTCTCGCACCTCCTCACTTAACGTTCGGAGGTAAATAAAATGGAATACATATATGCAGCAATGCTTTTGCACAAGGCTGGCCACAAAGTGGATGAGCACGGCGTGACCAAAGTGCTTGAGGCTGCAGGAGCAAAGCATGACTCCGCTAGGGTCAAGGCAGTTGTTGCCGCATTGGATGGCGTTGACATTGACAAGGCCATTGAAAAAGCAGCAGTAATGGCTCCAGTGGCAGCAGCACCAGCGCATGGCGGCGAAGCCAAGGCTGAGTCAAAGGCAGACGACAAGAAGAAAGTCGAAGAAGAGAAGAAGAGCGAAGAGGCTGCCATGGCAGGGCTCGGCGCACTGTTCGGCTAAATTTTTTGGTGTGCTTTTAGTTTTCACCAAAATGTTTTATATAGATTTATGGCCTAAATTCATTGGGCCGGTAAATATTTGAAGACAACTAACATCGCAGTGATTTGGAGCGGGCATGCTGACAGAACACGAAAGAAAGTTATTGCAGGAAAATCTGGATTCAGTAAAAAAGGAAGTTAATAACATCCGTAATTCTCTTAATGAGATTAATGCCCAGAAGGAATCCTGGTTTGCCAAGAAGGAAGAGATTGGCAAGAAAATAAGGGAGCTAATCGGAAAAGTCAAGGATGCCAAGGCTAAGAGAAATGAATTAACTAATTCTGTGAGAGCTGAGAAAGAAAAAAGACAGCAACTTAATGTTGCAATTGTTGCCAAGATTGACGAATTGAAAAAAATCAAGGAACAAAAAGTTGAAGTCTCCTCGAAGGCAAAAGAAAGGCCCATGAATCTCGGACAGATAAAAAAGATGATTTCTGAAATTGAGCGGAAAGTGGAGACTGAAGTCATGTCTTTTGAGAAAGAGACTGTCTTGATGAAAAGGATAAGGGAGCTAAGGAGGCAGAGGGATGAGCTCCTAGCTATGGGCGAAGTGAACGAAAGCAGGCATGGCATTTCAAAAGATATTGACGTGCTCAAAAAGGAAGCCAACAGTGTGCACAGGGATCTCCAAACAAAGGCTGATGAAAGCCAGCAGCATCATGAAAAAGTCATTACAGTGTCCAAAGAAATTGATGCCCTTAAGGCAGAGGAAGATGATGCATACAAGAAATTCTTTGAATTGAAGCAAAAATTCACAGAGGCAAACAACAAGCTCAAGGAGAAATTGGTTGAGCTTAATGACATTCACCAGAGAATAGGCCAGGTTGCCGAGGAAAGAAGGGATGAGAGAAAGCAGAGCAGAAGAAAGACACTTAGGCAAAAGGAGATGGACGTCGAGGAAAAGATAAGGCGTGGGGAAAAACTAACAACTGATGATATTCTGGTTATGCAGGGCGCAGAATTGGAAAACAGCAAATAAACTGAATTTTTCAGTTATTTCTTGCTACCAAATTCTGTATAATGACACTTGCCGCAAGTCATTCGGTCCTTGTGCCTGCCCATGAACACTCCATTGCCGCATTTTGGGCATGTCGGATTCTTCCTGTCGAGCTTGTTTCCAGATGTTCCGTAGAGTGAGTAAATGCCCTTGCTGGTTTTCTTCGCTACCGGCTTGCCTTTTGCTCCGCCTTTAATGTCCGCCATTTTTGTCAACCTTCCGTATCTAGTTCGAAATCAAAATAAGATAATTAAGCTTTTGCCTCTGCTTTTTGTTCAGCTGGTTTTGCCTCGGCCTTCTGTTCGCCCTCTTTCTTTGGCCTACCCCTGTTAATCATGAATTCATATTCGATTTTTTTCATTGCCTCCTCATTATGGTAGGCATATGCAACAAAGCTGGCCTGTCCGCTCCCAAATGACGGGCTGATTTTCTTCATGACAACCAGATTGTCCTTTACACCCTCATGTGAGGCCACTTTCTTCCTTAACTCTTCCCTTGAAGGCACTGCGCCTGTGAATGTAACCTCTCCTGATAACTCCACCCGATCTAGAACTTTGCTGTCTTTCTTTTGGCTGATCTTTATTGTCATTTTTTCACCCTGCGAAAATTTACCTGACCTTGATGGCATATTCGCCTTTTTCTTTCATTCCGACCTTGTCGGCTATCATTGATTCCTCAGGATTCAATATGAAAAGCCTTCCCTGCCAGCTTGTTGAGAATGCGCTGGTTTTGCAATTTGGGCATTCCGAGCCTTCAACAAACATCTTGCATCGCTTGCATACTTTCTTTTTCATGTTAGCACCTTAAATCTTTTCTTTGAATTGAAATTGACCAAATGCGAATTTGTTTCAAATTTATTTTTTCTTGCTCTCCTTCTTTTCCTTCTTTTCGCTTTCTACCTTGACTTCTTCTTTCTTAGGCTCTTCTGTCCAGTCAAGTCTTCCAAGACCTACCTGTCTCATGGTCATTCCAAGCTTAGGATTTGAAAGGTCCTTGTAGCTCGTTGCAATAATCCTTGCCCTGCATATGTCATTGACCTTGAGCGTTCTCTTGCTGTCCTTGCCGACAAGGACTTTATCCTTGCTGAAGGAGACGAAGTCGTCCATTGTTTGTGAAATGTGTATCATTCCGTCAGTAGGTCCCATGTTGATGAAGGCGCCAAAGTCAGCAATGTCTGTTATCCTGCCCTGTATGACTTCCTGCATTTCCGGCTTGAATGTCAAGAGCGTGAAGGTTGTCTGATAATATGCTGCGCCATCTCCAGGTATAATGACGCCCGCATGCATGTCGTCTATATCCGCCACGTCCACGACAAATCCAAGCTCTTTTGAGATGTAACCGTCATATTTTTTCTTTATCCGCTTTATGAGCGAATCCTTCTTCTCCATGCTGAAATAAGCCGGAGGCACTCTGATATGATCCTTGACCTGGACTTTGTAAAACATTTTGCTATCACCCAAATTTCAGATATTTTTTCTGCCTTATGACAATGATTGGCACATTCCTTGCCTTTAGCCTTTTTTTCAGGACAGCGTCCTGTGTCGCAACAATGTAATTGCCGTCAAGGCTCTGCATTATCGCCTCATCGGCTGGCATAATGCCTGATTTTAAAATCTTGACTTTCTTATGCTGAAGCAATTGCAGGGCAAGTTTGGCCGCTTTCCTGAATTTTGCTTCGCCTCTGGCCTCGATTTTCTGCAGTTCTTGCACATTGCTGTCAAAAGTTGCATTCTCATGTGGGAAATTGCAAATCCTCTCAATCTCAGAGAAAATGTCAATCTTCAGCATGCCAATGCCCATCAGCATATTTGTGTCGAGCAGTATTATTTTCATATTTGCTATATGCTGTGATGGGATAACGGGCTATTTAAAAAGCTTACTTTTATATATTGGATTGGGCAAAGCAAGTATATGGGCAAGATACTCTCTATCATCGCTATTGTCCTTGGCCTTGCCCTAGGCCTGAAATATCTTGGTGTATACGACACAAGCAGCTTCATTCCAGGAGATGTTGGATTGGTAGCATCGATATTTCTTGTTGGCCAGCAGCTATTCTATCTGCTTAGAATCCATCTTGAGCAGGGAACAACCGGAATGGGCAAAATCATCAAGCTTCTTATCATGCTGCCTGGCCTGATTTTCCTGGCTGGCTATTTCTTTGGATTCAGCATTGGCTTTGATGTAAGCTTTGTTGTTGCCTTGCTTTTGTTTGTAGAAGGGATTTATGGGCTGCATTGATTAAGGCTCAGTCTCCGAGGCTTATGCCGCCTGGACGTGAGGCATTCCATATGACGGAATTGGCATGCGCTGTGGCGCAGGTATGTAATTCTGAGCAATATTTGACTTGATTTTTTTCTTTTGTTCCTGTGCTTCCAGGATATATCTGTAAGTCGTCCTGATTGGATAGAGTGCTGCAATAAGATAATCTTCCGGCAAATAATAATGCACTCCTGCAACAGGCAAGGTGAGGAAAAGCGCTGCCAGCGCACTGCTCTTGACAGAATCAGTCTTTGCATCCTTCCAGATATGCGGCAAATCCTGGCTGAGGATCTCTCCGCCGAGTATCCCCTTGGATAAGAACGTCGAGGGAGAATATTTTTCAATCATGTATTTTGATGCATGCGTTGCAACAGTGAATGGATAAAGTGAAAGTGCATATGCAGCCATCCACGCTAGGGGATTTGGCGTGAAGACATTTATTATGTCAAATAGCTTGTAAATCATTGGTGTATAAACACCACCGAGCACAAATTCTGTCTGCATGCTGTTTTTGGTGAAGCCTTTCTTCCTGTTGACAAGGTAATTAGCAGTCACAAAAGAAGCTGTTGTTGCAGCAACATTCAATGCACCAAATCCAAACAGGCCACCGCTGAAAATGGCTCCAACTGTATTGGTGACAACAATCTTTGTCCAGTCCCACAACGAGAATTTTTTAAGTGCTGAAAAAAACCCTTCCCTTTTCTCTTGGTGGTTATTGCCCTGATAATTCAGCTTGCCCTCTAGGTCAGGCTGTGATTTTGTGTTGGCCATTTCCATATTTGTGCCATTAGACAACAGTTTATCTTCTAACCCCATATTACTTCATAGTAGTTAAAGGATGAAATAGATAATAAAATATTCTAGTAAAATTTTTTACAAAATAAGATTAAAATGCCAAAAAATTAGTAATTATAAAAAATATAAGAAAAATAAATTTCATTTATTTTGTAGAATCTCCATTAATTTTGTCCAAATTGGTGTAATGCGCGCGAATATCATCGCTTATTTTATACCATCTTTTCACTTCTTCAGGATTCTCCAATTTTACAAAAGCCAGATGCGACGCAGCTCCAAGTGAAACATCTTCCATGTTTCCTGATAAATGGTCAATGGCAATCTGGTAGGCATCATGCAATGTCATATGGTATTCCATGCCTTCCAGGGGAGTTATCCCCTCCTTGGGCCCTGCAGGACTGTTCGCAAGCAGAAAATGATGCGTTCGTTCAGCTTCCAGCTCGTTTATGATAGACTTTCTTGTTTCATCTGCATCTGAGCCTCGAAGGGCATAGCCTAGAAGCACTGCACCGGCAATTGCTGCGCCAAGTACACCGACAGTTTTTGCACGATTCTTAAAATATTCTGAATGCACATGGTCATGCGCATAATCTCGAAATGGAACATAAGATGGCATCATGGAAAAAGGCAACGGTTTGTCATGTTTCATTTTTTATCCCCCGATAGTAAAGATTATATGTGTTTCAATATATAAAATATTGCCAATTATTTTTTTACAAAACATAAAATATTTAAGTAGATTCAACAATTATAAAAATATGGAGAATATCAAGCTTGATCTTTTTGACAGGAAGATTTTGTATGAGATTGACAAGAAGTCGAACATCGGCCTCCCTGAGTTGTCGCATAAGCTCAGGCGCTCAAAGCAGTTTATTCTGTACAGGCTAAAAAGGCTTGAGGATATAGGAATCATCACTGGCTATCATGCGATAATCGACATGTCAAAGCTAGGCTATTTCACATTCAGGGTCTACTTCAAATTCCAGCAGATGTCAAAAAAAGATGGAAATGAATTTGTGCATTATGTCGAAAACAGCCTTGACCAGGTTTGGACCATTACCTCAATGCATGGCAAGTGGGATTTTGCGCTTTTTTTTGGTGTAAAGACAATTTTGGAGTTTCACAATATCTGGGACACCATAATGCTGAAGTATAAGAGGAATATCAGCCGCTACAATGTCGCAGTCTATGCGCCAATCTACAATTTCAACAGGAAATTTTTCATGGAAGGTAAAGTGGAAACAGTTGAGCGAGTTTATGGCGGCGGCAAGGAGGAACCTGTAGACAATCTTGACTGGAAGATAATTGAGGTGTACGCAAATAATGTCCGCCAGTCATCGCTTGAGATTGCAAAAAAACTGGATGTTTCACCTGAAACCGTGAGAAACAGGATAAGGAATTTGGAAAAAAGGAAAATTATTGTTGGCTATAAGATTGGTTTAAACCTTGAAAGGCTGGACCATGTTTCCTACAGGGTCGACCTTGAGCTGGTTTCAACTGAGAGAAACAAGGAACTTTTTGAATTCTGCAGGCAGCACAAAAATATCTACCAGATAAACAAAAGCATCGGTGGGGCTGATTTTGAAATCGAGGTTATTGTACGCGATTTAAATCATCTTTTGGAAGTTATTGATGAGATAAAAACAAAATTTGCTGATGTGGTAAATGATGTGGATTATTTCGGCTTCTCAACATTCCATATCTTAAAATACATACCAGACTAAGAAGGAAATGATTGAAATATTTTCTATAACCTTATCCAAGATTCCAAACCCTTAAGAATTCTTGAGTGTATAAATCAGCGATATTTTTGTCATGGATAATCAGGATGTTCTCATCATTCCTTTCGTCCCCATTCATACTGGGGTTCATGCTGCCTGTTATTACAATTTCACTGTCAATTATGATGACCTTGTGATGCAGGTTATATTTGTTGCCATCCATCTTGACATTCGCACCCTGATTTAGCAGAAGTTGCATTTTTGCATCTGAATCAACATTCCTCCTCTCAAATACTCCCTTCACCTCAATCCCGTCCGCGAACCTGGCAGCCATTGCATTTGCAATTTTATCGCTTGTGAACGAGAATTCCATGAAATAAATTGATTTCTTTGCAGAATATATTGCATCGCTTATCCTGTCCGCACAATTATCTTCTGGACAGAAATAATTTTCAATTGTTGTGCCACCTATTTTAACGATGGGATTCTGCACCTTTCTGGCAGGCTCCCTGTTGTATAATTCGAGGAATTCATCCTTGTAGTTGCCGGCCAGAATATCAGATTTTATTATCAGCATGTTGTTGTCATTGCGGTAAGCATCATTTGAAGTAGGATTGAATGAGCCTGTGAAAATCCTTGAGTCATCAGCAACACAGAACTTATTGTGCATCAGCGGCCCGATCTTATCTGTTCTCTCGAAGCTGAGATTGATAAAATTTGCATTGTCTGTATATAGTTTCACATCCGTATTAGTACTTTTTTCCAGAAGCTTGTTGATTAATTCCTTAAGGTCAAGATCATAGAGCGCACAATACAAATATTTGTCAGCTGTGTCCATAAAATTCAATGCTGCTAATGTGCAATTGGATGTCTGGCAGAATAATACCTCAATATCGCCATCTTCTTGTGGAATCTGGGGTTCAGAATTCGAAACCTGTGATTTTTTCCAAATGTGAAATGCCGCTACCAGGGCAAGAATGATTAAAATCAATACAACTAGCTGAACTACCCATAAATATCTCCGATTCTGTTTTCTGGTTTTTTTCATTTTTTAATTTTAAAATCAATCTCCTCCGCTGTTTGGCGGCTTTTGGCCAGGGAATATATTATCCCTGGATATTTGTTTTCCATTGCACTGAGGAATTTTGCTGATGAGGGCATGACAAATTCCTCATATTTAATTTTTCGCAATTTGCAGTACATTTTAAGTGTTTTGCTGTCAATATCCCTGAAAAGTCTGACAAATTTTTTTCCAGGATATAAGTTCCTGCCAGTGAAAAATGTCTCAAGCATGCAAGCAGCCTCAAGGTCCGCTGTCCATGGAAGTATTATGAAATCTATTTTCTCAGCTAGTATGTATTGGCCAATGCCAGTATTGCTGTCCAAATTCAACAAGTTATCAGCGCCGAAAAAACCTGCGTCCTTTGTCCTGATGTTTAATCGTGAATCAACAGCTTTTGACAGGCAATCATATGCCATTTCGCCTATGGATAAGAGTTTCATGTTTTTTTGGAATACCTCTTTCACACTTTTTCGCATCCGCCCATCCATCACGGCAAAGAGGCAATTCCTGCAGAATCCCGAGTACCCCTGCAAGAAACGCCCTGTCCCTGACATAAGCTGTAACAATGTCGCTGGAATAAACTCGTGTTTCCCTGTAGCCTAAAAGTGTAACAGCTTCCCTGTCAGCATTGTATTTTGTAAGTGCCATAAGGATGTTTCCATCTGAGGCCTGCAAATAGCCGGCCATTTCCCCTACAGTCATCCATGTCATCAACTCGTCATCAAACCTTGGGTCAAAGGCCTTTCTTTGTTCAGGTGTCATTTTTCTTATCCGGCTCTTCAATTCAGTGCCGTATTTCTTCAGGTGTCCTTTTTCCTTTGCCTTTAGGAAGTTTGCCCTTTTGCGGTAATCCTCCATTTCCAGCCTCATTTCCTTGAATTGTGGTAGGACAGGTGGATTTGTTTTTCCAATATATTGTTCAAATTTTTGCATGCCCATGATGTCACCACCCTGATGGTCTAGCGGGCTATGCTCTATGATAAAACCGTCGATGTATGCCTGCAATGTATCAATCTGCTTCTGGAGTATTTTTCTAGTTGAGCGCAGGGCTTGCGCAGTTGCATAATCATCTGTTACAAATGGCCTGAGCCCCTTGCTCTCTGCAAATTCAGGTGTCCATTGCCATCTGCCAGCAGCACCGGCGCTTGATACAAGTATTCTTCCGTCTATGCTTTCCTTATGCTGCTGGCTCAGGAGCATGACCTTGCTCATCGGGTAGACATTCCAGTAATATAATATGGCCAAGTCCAGGGTTGGAAGTATGTCCCTGATAAGGCTGTAATCAGGATACTTTGAATAGTCAAAATTGAGCTCCTCATTCACTACATTCGCATTTATGCTGATGTCTGCATCAAATCTTGCCTGGTGAAGTGCATCGAGACTGTCACGCAAATCTTGCTTATCGGCTGAGAGCTTGTTCACTTTTACCTGAAGCGAATCGCCTCTTGCGAGCGCAGTCTCAAGTTTTGAGCGAATATCTTCCCCGACTATATTATTAAAAGCCAAGATGCCCACAAGCGCTGCCCCAGACGCGATTATCAGATTTTTTGTTTTGCTTTGTATCATTGCCATCGTGCTGCTGTTTTGTAAAATACAGCTAAATGCCGTTAACTTATATTTGTTACTACTTCATAATACTTATAAAACGAAAAGTTTAAATACTAGTGCATTTTATACCACTTCAAAGT
>Ga0066343_107_pt1 | contig 30906 bp, 34 predicted proteins | sample RifGroA2_FD_59255 | JGI IMG/M metagenome (GOLD analysis project Ga0066343, IMG submission 59255) | Archaeon GW2011_AR3
GAAGCTATGTAAGGTCAAGGCACATAAGAACGCAGGCAGCTGAGCTGTTTTGTAGGCTGATAGCCTACAACATCGGCTGTCGCCGATGGGATTTTCTACAGAGCCCCTGGCAAGACAAAATTTATATACTGAAAAGGCAAATTCTTGAATATGAAAAAAGGGGAATTGGATTTGCATAGGGTTCAGGCCAGGCATAAGGGCCAGGTTAGCATGGAATACCTCCTTGTAGTTGGCTTTGCCATGCTTATGACAATCCCTGTCCTCATTGTATTCTTCCAGCAGACAAATGAGCTTGGCAATACCTTTGCAGTGTCACAGGCAAGGACCATTGTGGATGGCCTTGCCCAGAGCGCGGATGAAGTCTATTACCAGGGCTATCCCGCCCAAAAAACTATCAAGGCCTATTTCCCTGAAAGCATTAATTCAATCACAATTGACGGACATGAAATCAACATTGAGATGAAAATGGGCAATGGCCTTTCAGACCTCTTTGCTGTCACAGCCGCCAATGTCACGGGAAATGTATCGACAGTGAGCGGCCCAAAATGGATTTTAATAAAAGCGAGTACTGAGACAGTCAACATCACGCAGGTGGGATAGATTGCCTATGCCCATCGGAAAATTATCTTCCATTCCAATGGTGGCTTTACATCAAGTGCCAGCGCGCAAGCTTGGCTGAACTGCAAATGAAAAGGAAAGCGCAATCAACAGTTGAATTCCTGATAATCTTCATGCTTGCCAGTTTTTTTTCCATTTTCATATTGTCATACACCGGCGGGCGGATCCAGGACATATTTTCTGACAATGAGTATGCAGCATCGCGGGACCTGGCTTTGGCGCTTCAGCGGGAAATAACGCTGGCCGCATCTGTGGACCCCGGCTATTCCCGAAAACTCATGGTTCCGCCTGATGCCAATGGCATATCATACACGACCCAGATCAAGGGCACTGTGCTGATTTTGTCCACTGAGAACTATGACCAGGTGCTGAACATCCCAATGGCAACGGGAAACTTTGTTCCGGGGGAGCTCAACATGGTCAACAATTCAAACGGCACAATCTATGTCGGCTGACGAAGGGAAAATGGTGCGAAGACTGAAAGCAGCGGGGCAACCACAATGCAATTAGAAAAGGGCAAAAGGAAAGGCAAATGGACAAAATAAAAGCAAATGGACAAAATGAGACTTTAGCGGGAAGACCCCGCGCCTCCAGGAATGGCCAGGTCTGGTTCCCGGATTTCATGATAGCGTCATTTATTTTTGTTGTCATAGCGGTATTATTCACTGTCTTCCTTGCCAATCAGGAAAGCCACGGCACGAACATTGATGTTTCTGCCATTGATGATGCAAATGCAATCAGCAACATGCTTATCACGCAGGGGAATCCAACCAACTGGACAGCCGGCTCAGTCAATTTTGTGGGCTTAACAAATCCGGGCAAACGCCTCAATTCTACAAAATTTGCCAGCCTCGCCGCGCTGGATTATAACCGTGCCAGGACTATCATGGGCACGAAGCATGATTTCATCGTCTATTTCCAGGATGTTCAGGGGAACCAAATTACAGTCGGAGGGCTTGACGTGGCTGGCAAGGCCGGCGTGACGCCCGGGAACATAGAATCCCAAGATGCAGGCGACATTGCCAGGGTCGGCAGGTTTGTCCTGCTGTCGCAGGGAACTCAATCAGACATTGTTGAAATGGTGATTTATGTATGGAACTGAGGAATGGATTTGGGAGACGGAACAGGAAGGGATTTTATTTCAGCACTGACGCCATGTTTGCCGCAACCCTGCTCATTGTCACAGCCGTCCTCTTCAGCATTTACTTTTTTAAATCATCGCCTACAGCGCAAAGCGGTTATTATTCGCAGGATATCATTGACCTGCTCTCTGAAATGAAGGTCAGCGAGCTTAATGCGACATATCTTCAGCAGCTGATGGCAGCCAGCAACCAGACAAACCTATCCAATAGCATCATTGAGCAGATAGGCATTTACCAGGTCACAGGCGAAACCGAAAATGCGAGAAATCTGACTATGACGCTTCTGCAAAACATGATCCCTGCGCGTTATGGATTTTCTCTTGCGATTGACGATGTTGTCCTGTACCAGCGGGATTTGGACTCCAGCAAATCCGCATTTGATGTCCAATCAGGGAAAAGGTTTGTCTCGGGTATTTCCGCGGCCAAGCCTGTCAAGGGATTTACGTCAAGGGCTTTCCTCTCAGGCGCCAGCAATCGCTATGTTTTTTCCTACATCTATTTTGGCGGCTATGTCGGCGACGGGAATTTTGTGCATTACCTCACGCTTCCAACGGTTTATACCAACATCAATGAGGCTTATTTTGAGGGAGTGATCCCTGAGGATTTTGACCTTTATGTAAATGACGCATATTCAGGCACATTCCTGAAAACAAGCATTGATGATTTAATACCTGAGACGCAGTATGTTGATTCGGGGTACCTTTCCAATTTTGTGCCTGGCACCAACACCCTCAGGTTTAACTTCACGTCGGGGAATGGCTATTTTGGCGGCGGGTTTTTCAGGGTCAGCACAAACACAACTGACATCAGCGATGTTTCCCTGGAGACAAGCGAAATCAACAAGAAGATTGAGCTGCCCGGCATTTATGGCGTTATCAACTTATATTCATCATTCATTGTGCCAGGCAATTTAAGCTCGATGGAACTATTCCTCAATTACTCCTCAGATCTCCCGGTTTTTGTGAATCTGGGTGGCAGGACAGTCTATGATTCCAACACCACAGGCCAGGTTGAAGTCACAATCCCCAACAATGACCTTGCGGCCCTGCTATACTATCCAAATTTAAGCCTGACCACAGTGCCTCTGAGGATTGGGCATTACCAGACAGTCAGCAGCAATCAGACTGGAAATGTCACAGACGTGGTGATAACTACCAGCGTAGCCAAAACCATGGAAAATATGGACATACTGGGCACTAATTTAACCAGGCTCGGCGCGGCCAAGGAGCTGGACTACACTTTCATTGACATTGTCCTTAACAGTTCAGGCAACAGGATTGGGCTGGTTTCCTATTTTGCGGCAAATGCACAAAAGGACAGCTGGCTGGATATAGATGAAACGGATTTGAATAACACAATCAAGGCCTATGATGAGAAAAATTCACCGAACAGGGCTTTGTGCAAAGGGATCAGGGAATCCAAGGAGATATTGCTTGGGCAAAGTGATTCCTCCAGAAAGCGAATAATCATGCTCATGACTGACGGCGACACAGATGACCCGTGCTCTCCGGCTGCGCCTGGCACTCCTGAGCAGCAGGCTATTTGGGAAGCATGCAATGCAACTGCCTTGTATAAAATAAAGTTCTACGCCATTGGGTTTGGCGTGGGCGCGGACAACGATACAATGGAACAAATCGCTAACTGCTCAGGCACGAAATACTACCAAAGCAACAATTTTTCGGAACTCGACCAGATTTATCGGGACCTTGCGACAGACATTGCAAACCAAAGCCTGACATTTGTCCAGCAAAAGTCCGTGACAGTCGGCGTTGCATCCCAATTGTACGAATCCAGCTATCTTGCGGTACAATACAACCAAACAGTGTATGACACATTCCAAAGGGTCCCTTTGACAATTGAAGACCCGGTTTTCAACAATACCATCAGCCAAGGAACCCTTGGCATTCCATCTGAGACGTCAATAGTCGATGCTAAAGTTGTGTCATATTCTGCAGATAAATGGACAAGCATGGTTGACTTGAACAATACATTCTACTCCTGGAAGCCATTGTTCGACCTTACAGACTTTGGCTCAGATTTCCTCCAACTGGGGGACCCATATGCAGTTTATGTGGATCCGGCTTTCATTGCCGACACAAATACGGTCAGGGTGAGGACCGCTGTTAATGCAACAGCCCTGGCAGGCGGTTCGGAATACAACAGAATCATCTACACAATACTTGCCAGGACTTTTTCAAGCTCAACCGGGATCGGCTCGCAGGCATCAGGCTGTAACTGGAATATCCTTTTTGAAGACGGCTCCAACATGACCCTGACAATCCCTTCAAGCGCTGTCACAAACAACACCTGCAGTTTTTATGACGATGTTTACAACACAGACGATGCAACTCAAAGCGCCATCTACAACCTTTTGCTGGAGTTGGACCTTGATGATGACGGATACATTGACATCAATGTTGGCTATCAGGGTTTCCTATTGTCCACGGCCACTGTTACAAGCGTCCCATACCTGTGGGGGCCTGCCACTGTGGAGGTGAGATTGTGGCAGTAAAAATCATCAGCCCAGCTGCATCCAGGGCAAAAGCCCAATCACTGTCATCTATGCAGTCTTCTAAAAACAGGAATAAGAAGGGATTTGTTTTCACCATGATGGCCATCTTTTTTGTTATTGTTGCAATGACAGCCTCCATCCTTTTCAGCAAATACACAGAGCGGAGCCAGGCCATTTCAATTGAATCGCGAGTTTTTACAATTAACAATTTCATCCATGATTTAGAAAGGGATATGTCGCGTGCATTATACATCGCCAGCTTCCGTGCCTTGCTTGGCATGACAAGCTACATGTCTGAAAATGGAACCTACATCACCAACCTGAGCGCAAACTTTGCAGAGCTTGTGCTGAATGGGACAATTTACAACCAAACAACCGAGCCTACCAATGATTCATATGTCACTCTATGGCTTGCCAAGGTCCAGCAGGAAGCCCAGGATATCGGAGTTACAATCGACGCATATAATTACAGCCTTTCTCTTGTGCAGCGTGAAACATGGAATCTGGAAATTGAGATGAATTTAACCCTTGTTGTGCAGGATGCGGCTGGCCTGGCGACCTGGACCAAGGACGACACAATCCGGACAACAATCCCAATCACTGGCCTGGAAGACCCTCTCTATACTGTTGGAAGCGACGGGCTGATCAGCAATATTATCATCCAAACCCCGTTTGAATTTTTTGTTAACCAGACTACCAGCAATGTATCGAATCTGCAGCAGCATGCAATTAACAGCTACTACATCGAGGACACTGATGCTCCGAGCTATGTCATGAGGCTGCAGGGCTTATTTTCATCATCTTCATTTGGCATAGAAAGCACAGTTTATTCCCTGAGCCTCGTGCCGCTGGGCCAATACAAGAACAAGTCAGTGGTAGACCATATCTACTGGAGCACCAGCAATCCGGCACACAATGCAATACAGGGCATGCCTTCCTGGTACAGGCTGGATAATTTAACGGGCCACTTTGACTCCTACGAAGTAAGTGACCTTGTCATAAACTGAGGCTGATGAAAAATTAATGTGAGGGATATCAATTAAACTATAATAAGCTATAATAAACTAATAAGCTATAATAAACTATAATATACCCCATACCTCCCCATATTAACTTGGGGCGTTACTGCATGCTGGAATTTGGAGCAGCCTGGCTTTCGCAATAACAAAGCTATATAAATACCCCTTCAAGCATGGATTATTATAGATGATAACAATACCAATAGCAAAAAAGGAAATACAAGTTGATTATATATGGCAAAAGCATATTATGGAATAGAATTAAACGAGCCAGGTCAGGACGATAAAGCTGCTGATTCTGTTGTCAATTTCAACCTTCCTCCGGACCTTGCGCAGGCAGTCCAGGAGCTTGGATTCACAGAATGGACAGATATCCAGCGAAAAAGCATCCCATTGGTCCAGCAAGGCCAGGATGTAATCGGGCAATCCAAGACCGGCTCTGGAAAGACTGCAGCATTTGGGCTCCCTCTGCTGGAAAAAATCAAGCATGGCAGGGGCCTGCAGGCATTGATACTTGTGCCAACACGGGAGCTTGCAGAGCAGGTCACAACTGAGATGAAGAAATTCTCCAAATTTCGGCCCATGAACATAATTTCAGTGTACGGCGGTGTTTCAATAAACCCACAGATAGACTACCTTCCCTCTGCTGACATTGTAGTGGGCACGCCTGGCAGGATTCTCGACCACACAGACCGCAGGACCATTGACTATTCCAAGATAAGCATGCTTGTACTTGATGAGGCAGACAAGATGTTTGAAATGGGTTTTGTGGAGGATGTTGATGTAATAATCTCCCATATCCCTAAGAATAGGCAAACCTTGCTGTTTTCAGCTACCATGTCTTCGGATGTCCTGAGGATAGTTGACAAATACATGAAAAAGCCAGTGAGTGTTAAGGTCCAGTCCTATGTGGAGCAGGGTAAATTGGTCCAGCATTATTATGACGTTGATCAGCGCGACAAGTTTTCGCTTCTGGTCCATCTCCTTAAAAGCGAGACGCAGGACCTCACAATGATTTTCTGCGCCACAAGGCGCATGGTGGATGTGCTGCACAGGAATCTGGAGAGGCAGGGAATAAGCTCCGAGGCATTGCATGGCGGCCTGACACAGGCGCAAAGAAAGGTATCCATTGACAAATTCCATAAGAAAGAGGCCAACATTCTGGTTGCAAGCGATGTTGCAGCGCGAGGCCTTGACATCAAGAATGTATCGCACATCTATAATTATGACCTGCCCAAGACTTCAAAGGAATATATCCACAGGATAGGCAGGACTGCAAGGGCAGGCTCGCAAGGCAAGGTCATCAGCCTCCTATCTCATATGGACCATGATAATTTCAGCAGGGTTCTTGAGGACAGGAGCCTGATCGTGCAAAAATTGCCGTGCCCCAGTTTTGCCAGGGTCGCATTCTCCATGCCGCAAAGGGGGCCAAGGCCATCTGGCGGCAGGAGGTTTGGGGGAAGACCAGGCCACAGGATGCATTCCGGGCAGGGCCACCGCAGCCAGTCACACAGCAGTGGAGGGCATCACAGAACCGGGCAATCAGGCTATTCGCACTCTTATTCCGGCCAATCCAGGCAAGGCTCACACAACAGGCACTCAGGCGGCCGCACAGGAGGCTCCAGCCATTCCGCAGCCCATTCTCAGCATCGAAGCCACAGCCAGGGAAATAATCGCGGAAACCCTGGTCATCAGGGAAGGCCGCAGCATCACCAATAAACATCAGATAAAAATAACATCAGATAAAAATGCCAATTAAGAAAAAAAATACAGGAAAAGACAGTAAGCCAGGGCAGAAAAAAGGAAATAAAACAACATTTCTTTCAAAGAGCCAAAATGCAGTCAAGTATTTTATTGGCCTTGCAGTTTGCCTGCTTATCAGGCTAATTCCCAACCGAATCCCAAATGTTGAGCCTGTGATGACCACAATCATGCCATTTGGAAAAAAATTCAAGGCAATCTCAAGTTTTATTTTTGGCGCCCTCTCCATTGTCATCTACGATATAATCACAAGGAAAGTCGGGGCCTGGACATGGGTAACGGCATTTATGTACGGCCTTGTGGGCCTGTTTGCCGCAGCCTATCTTTCAAAGAAGGCAAACAAGGCCAGATATTATGTTGGCTATTCAATTATAGCTACCCTTGTCTATGACGCCGTCACCGGAATTGGCACAGGCGTCCTGCTTTTCGGGCAGGGCCTGGTGGAAACAATTTTGCTGCAGGTTCCATTCACATTGTGGCATCTCGGGAGCAACATAGTGCTTGCAGCCTTATTCAGCCCTCTAATCTACAAATGGGTCTTGGAGAATCCCAGCCTGGAAACCTCCAATGTCTACCAGAAGTTCAGGTCACTCGTAGCTTCTTAGGGCAGCTTCTTAGGCAGTTGGTCCGATTAATTGCATCCTCCCAGAATAACCTTTAAAAACATGTCAGCATATCACTCTTGCATGGCAGTTGCTAAATCTGGGATATACAATAGCATGGGCAATACCATGGGCGCGGCCATTTCGGGCATTTCATTATTTTGCATTGCCGCATTGGTTTCCCTGTCAGGCGCGTTTGGCCAATCTTCACCATCTTTATACTATGCAGATGTGGAGTTCACGATAAGCTCTGATGGCATTGTGGCAATCTCCGGCCTCGCAAACCATCCAGCGCTGGCAGCCCAGGCAACATCCATTTACACCTCAAAAAAAGCCCAGTACTGGACATTCAATATGACTTTGGAAGAATCTTTTTCTGATTTTGCCTATGCAGTCCACTTGCCCGAAAAGGCTGTGATTAATTACATCAAGACTTCGACTCAGTTCAGGCTCGGCACTGACGGTGAAAAGCAATTTGTAAAAGCATCAGGGCAGGATGCTCCAATGTCAATAGTCATTCAATACACGCAGGATTCGCCGGAAACCAGCACAGCTCACAACATTGTTGCGTATGCTTTGCCTTTGGCCATTGCAGTTATTGTTTCATTATTTGCCTATTTTATCAAGTCGCGAGCGCACAAGAATCCAGCTGCAAAGGAATCCGGGAAGCCGGAAGATGAGCCTGGTGAATCCGCTGATGGAAAAATTGGCGCATCAGGTGAAAAGCCTGCAAGGCAATGGTACAACAAGGACATGCTCCCGGAGAGGCAGAGGCAGATAGTGGAGATAATTGAAAGAAATAAAGGCCCGGTACCGCAGAAAAGGCTTGAAACCGAGATAGGCATCCCAAAATCATCATTGTCCAGGAATATTGATTCCCTGACGCGGAAAGGCATTATTAGAAAGGAAGGCAAAGGAATGAGCAACGTTATCTGCCTCAATGACGAGAAGCCCAGCCTATTGGACACTATTGGATAAGTGAGCTTAAGTTTGTTCTAACATGGAAACTCCGATTTTAACGGTGTTAATGGCATTTTTACCTTGTTCCGCCCTGTTCCTCCTTGTTCCGGCATATTCCGGCGAAAATTATTATGCTGTTCCACCTTTCTACTGCCTACGCTAATAGTAAATTTATTAAAATGCAAAATAATTTTTGCATAAACGGAGGTAAGCAAAATGAAACTGAAGGATATATTGCTGCTCAGTGCGGTTGTTGCGGTGATGTTAATGCTGCCGCTGGCATTCGCTCAGGACGGCACAAATGAAACAGATGACAATGACTCGGATGCAAATGACACTTCTGATGTCAATGTCTCGGTCAATGTGACAATTGACACAAATGTCTCGGTCAATGTGACTGATACAAATACCACTGGCAATGCGACCATGGGGAACCAAACCAACCAGACTGGCATCAACCAGACCATTAATAACCAGACCGGTACCAACCAGACTGGCAACAATCAAACGCAGAATGAGACTGACGACGATTATGATGACGACACCCAGAATGAGACTTCCATAATGGGCAACTTGCACGGCGCAAGGGTCAGATTGCTCCAGCTTGAAAAATCGCTGACAAGGAACATCCTTGCAGGCTATGTGATTGTGGACGGAATCGAGGCGAGGAACCTGAGCGTCAATACCACTGAGCTTAGGGCAATCCTGGCTGAGATGGAAATCCTCAGGGATGCTGTGCATGACACAGTCCCGCAGAACAATACTGCTGAGACTGCCCACCAGTTCGTGGAATTCAAGCACCAGGCAATTGATTTGTCCAAGGAATTCAGGGAAGCAGCCAGGGCAATTATAAATGGCCCGTTGAGGGAAGAATTCAAGGGCAGGATAAGGCTAAAGCTTGATGATGACAGCTATTCCAGCATTTCAGAGCAGCTTAAGCTTGAGATTCGGGAGTACAATGCAAACCGGGTCAAGGAACTGCGGGAATTGCTGAACGAGAACCTGGATGAGCTTGAAGACAGGATAAGGTCAGGAGAGCTTGATTCGGAAGAGATTAGGGAAATCGTCAAGAACAGGTTCAAGTCGCTGGAAAAGGACCTGAAAAAAGATGCCTTCTTTAACCTGAGGGAGGATTCTGCAAAATCAGCTGTCTTGAGCCTGGCCGCGCTTGAAAAGGCAAGGAAGGATGACAAGATCCTCAGCCGGGAGCTGATACAATCCAGGAAAGACAATGCCAAGGATGCCCAGGCCAGGAAGCTCTTGGAGCTAAGGGAGAAGAAGCTTGAAAAGGAACAGGAAAGGCTGAACAAGGCGCAGGAAAAGCTGGCCGAGAAGCTGCAAAAACAAAATGGCAAGAACGGCAACAGTGGAAGCGATGATGACAACGACGACGAAGATGATGACGACAATGGCAATGGCCGTTCAGGAAGGAGATGAGGTGAATCCAAATGAAACTGACTAGCAACTTGCTGGCACTGCTGGTGGTCGCAGCTGTATTTGCTGGATGCACAACCCAGACCGGTGAGGAAAGCCCAACCCTTCCTGGAGATGACACCGCAGGAACCCAGGAGCCGGCTGTGACTCCAACAGAGGAGACCCAGGCCTTGTCTGACATTGATTCCACAATTGTGGATGAGAACAGCGAGGTAGAAATAGGCGAGATGATTTAGCATCTCGGTTTTTATTTTTTTACTTTTTATCTTATGCCTTTATCTTATGCTTTTTTATCTTATTCTCATTCCTGTCTAAGCATGTAATCCTTAACAGCCTGCATATGCTTGCATTCCTTTTTGTGGTAGTAGAATGACGGGCATTCGCACCATTTTGTGTTCATGTCCACCATGTAATATTTCCCTTTCTCCTTCTTGGAGGCGACATTGAATTTGCCGTCGCCGAGTGCTACAATCTCTGATGAATGGATAGAATCGCCATCCACTTCAGGCTTTTCTTCCGGCACACTAAACACATTATGCACACCGGATATTTCTTCCTTTGTGAGCCTTGCCCCGACCTTCTCAACCACTTTTGCGCCCAGGAATGAGCCAAGGTTAGCAGCTTTTTCAAGGCCAAGCCCATTGGCAATGCCGTACAAAATGCCTGCAGCATACATGTCCCCTGCGCCTGTCGTGTCCACTGCATTTGCAAGCCTGCCCTCGACCATGCTCATCTTCCCATCCTGCACAATTATCGAGCCTTCAGGCCCAAGCTTGACTGCGCAAATCTTGGAGTGGGATGACATCTCCATGGCCGCATTTTCCCTTTTCTTTCCTGTAAAGGCTTCTGCCTCTGCCTCATTGGCCAAAAGCACATCAACATATTTGTCAGCAACATAGACTAGATCGTGGAGGTTGCCCTTAATCACATTCACATCCGCAAGGTCCAGCGCAATCAATGTGCCATGCTTTTTTGCCAGCTCCATTGCATGCAGGCACGTTTTCCTTAAAAGCTCGTCCACCAATTCATAGGCGGTAATGTACAAAATCCTGCTGTCCCTGATGTCATTTTCAAGAATGCTTTCATGGCCAATTTTCGAGGCACAGCCTATATGCACCGCAAAAGTCCTTTGGGTGTCAGGTGTTATGAGGGTTATTGCCTTGCCTGTCATGCCTTCCTTCCTTCCAATCCTGGATTCAACGCCTGTCTCAATCAGCTTTTTCTCGTAGATGTCGCCATGCCTGTCTTTTCCAACTGTGCCGACAAAAATGACTTTGCTGCCGAGCAGGGCCAGGCATGAAAGCGTGTTGGCGCTGGCGCCCCCGGGCTCAAGGCTTTGTTCATGGCCAAGCAATTTTTCCTCGATTTCCTTGACCCTTGCCTCATTGACCAGGCTCATTGTTCCTTTCTCAATCCTGAAAGTCAGGAACTTTTCCTCAGGAAGGCTGACAAGAATGTCCATGAGCGCATTGCCTATCCCCATGACATCATACTTCTTCTGGTCTCTGCCTTCGCTGTCTTTTGCTTCAGCCATGGCAATGCGAAGGCATTTTGCTTTTAAAAAGATAAGCTTTTTAACCCCTCCGCCACAACATGGCATCATGAAAAAGATGGGATTTCTCAGGGACATAGCGGATGAAATTGTGCCTGACATGGGCATATACAAGCATGTGGACGCAATGCTTGACAGGATTAATTCACGCATAAGGAAATTGAAGGTCAGGGCAAAGGCAGTTGCAGGCGGCTCAATAGCCAAGAACAATTTTATCAGGCATGACCATGACATTGACCTCTTTGTAAAGTTCGACAAAAAATACAAGAGCGAGGAGCTCAGCGACTATCTTGCCAAAATACTCTCCGGGATGAGGGCAGAGAGGATACACGGCTCGCGCGATTATTTTCGCATAAGGAATGGCCACAATTTTGAGATTGTTCCCGTGATGGACATCAGGAAAGGCCCAGAATCCCAAAATGTTACAGACATGTCGCCATTGCATGTCAATTGGGTGAATGCAATTACCAGGAAAAACCCAAAGCTGCTCAGCGAGATAAGGCTTACAAAGCAATTCTGCAAGGCACAGGGCGTTTACGGCGCTGAGAGCTACATCCGGGGATTTTCCGGGCATGTTATTGATATCATCACACTACACTATGGGGGATTTCTGCCCCTGGCCCGCAATGCCAGCAAATGGAAGCCCGGGCAGGTGGTGGACTACCACAATGTCTACAAGGGCAAGGCGCGCCAGGTTCTCAATGAGTCAAAGCTCGGCCCATTGATTGTGATTGACCCAATCATGCCTGAAAGGAATGCATCTGCGGCGCTCAGCGAGGAGAAATTCCAGGGTTTTATTTCGGCATGCGACAGGTTCCTGGGGAATCCTTCAAAGCAATTTTTTCAGATTGCCAAAGTCACGCCAGAAACACTCAGGATGAAGCATAAGGGCAAAAAAGTCTTCTGTTTCAGCATCTCTCTTGTCGACGGAAAAGAGGACGTGGTCGGGGCCAGGCTCGCGAGAGGAGTAGAGTTCATGTCGCGGCAGGCTGAAAAATACGGGTTTAAGCTTGCAGCTTCCGGCTTTGCCTATGACCGGAAAACAAGCGGCATGGCATATTTTGTAATGAACAATGATGCTCTTCCATCCAAGATGGTTCTGCAGGGCCCGCCATTGGCAAGCAGGGAGCACGTTGCCAGGTTTAAGAAGGTACACAGGAAAACATATGTGAAGGGCAAATCAATATATGCAATCGAGAACAGGAAGATGACTAAATTTTCAGATTATGCCCTCTTCATCGCAAGGGATAAATTCTTCAAAGATAAAATAAAGAAATTCCAGCTGGCCAAATGAAAAGGATAATTTTTGACGTCGGGACTCCGGTAATCAAGTGGGATTATGCGATAACTTATGGCATACTTGAGCAGATGGGTGTAAAGCCAAAGAATGCCAGGAAATTCTACCTGAACGACGATTACCTTGAATTTTCCAGGGGAAACATAACCGGCCAGCAATTTTATGAGGCCCTGGTCACAAAGCACCTTAAGCGCAAATTGACTTTTCAGCAAGTCAGGGATTCCCATGATGCCGAGCTTTACGAGGTGGATTTTGAAACCCTTGACATCCTCAAGAAAATCCCGAGAGACAGGCTCGCATTCTTGACAGACACCAATGAATGGCAGACCGCCAAGGAGCGGATGATGGTCGACCTTACGGATTATTCAGATGAAATCTTCCGCTCGCATGAGATTCGGATGCTGAAGATAGATGAAGGGTGCTTTCCATTCATTGCAGGCGCGCTCGGCGCACTGCCCCATGAATTATTGCTGGTCGATGACAACCCGGAGAAGCTTGCCATGGCTGCAAACCATGGTTTTCGCACCCTGGAATTCAAGAATGCAGGCCAGGCTAAGCAGGAATTGACGAGGCTAAACCTGATCTGATTGAAAATCAAAGAAAAAAAGAAGAAAATATTCCCCTTTAGTCTTTATGGTTTATAAACCAATACCTAATCTTATTTATAAATATTATTGTTCTAAAAACTATACATCCTTCTGCGTCAAAATTTTTCCCGTCGATAAAAATTTTAGTTATATGGACTTATATGTATTAATCTATCCTCACTCTTTTATTTTTTGTCACAATTGTGTCGTTACGTGCTAAATTATAAAGTATATCCCTTCTATAAAAAGCCAATCAAAGCGGCCTTGTCCGAAAAGTTAGTTTGGGCATCAATTTTGCGAAGCCCATTCCCGGAGGGATTATGCATTTTTCGGGGTCGCAGAGGAGAAAAATGCAATGCATGGGAAGCTGCAATGCTGAGCGGATGCCCAAACCGAGCTGAAAGGCGAGTTTTCGGACAAGGCCAATCAAAGCAAAAAATTTAAATGCAGAGTGAGTTGCTGATTTCTGATAACAATGGCCGGACTATATGATCCATCTTTGCTTCCTGTTTTGGGATTTGGCGTCATTCTGGTAGCGTTGGCTTTCTGGCTGGACAGGCGCATACTGCATTATTTCTCGCGAAAAGGCACAGGCTCGGTGAACAAATTCATGAAATTTGTCAGCAACAGCTATTTCATTGCTTTCATGGTGCTTTTGGCTGTCCTTGCAATGCTGCAGGCGGGCGCTGATTTTGCCCACACAGTCTACCATCTTGCCGTCGGCGCGGGAATCATGGCATTTAATGTCCTGATAAAATTCATTGTCAGGAGAGACAGGCCAGTCCATATGATTTATTTCCCTGTGATAAGATTGCCGGATTATTCTTTCCCTTCAGCGCACTCAACTGCTGTTTTTGCAGTTATGGGCATGATTGCAGGCTCCGGTGCGGCATTGAAGGTTTTCTGGCTCGGGTTTTCCCTGCTTGTCGCCTTCAGCAGGATTTACCTTAAGGAGCACTGGGCAAGCGATGTTGTTTCAGGCGCTGTGATAAGCTATCTCCTGATGACAATATTAAGCTATTGAATTAGGGCAAATTAGTTAAATTGGGGCTGCTTTATTCGCCAATACAATATGGTACACTCACTTGAGATTAAGCGAAAGGTTGTGCACCTGTTCACCGGAATATTCATAGCGTTGGGCTATTATTTCGGCTTTGTCAGCTGGCAGCTGTTGCTGGCTGTTATTGTGGCGGGCTTTATTGTGAGCCATTACGCCAAGACAAAATTCATCCCTGTTGTTGACTGGTTTCTCGAGCACTTTGACAGGAAAGAGGACAGGAGGAATTTTCCAGGCAAAGGCGCTTTGACATTGGTTATGGGGTGCTTTCTTGCCATTGTCCTGTTTGACAAAAATACTGCCTTGGCAGCGATGATGATTCTTGCTCTCGGCGACAGCATTGGGGCGCTGCTCGGCCCATTCGGGAGAATACAGAATCCTCTCAACAAGCTCAAGTTTGTGGAAGGCATGGTGGCTGGCGCAATAGCCGGGTTTGTTGGCGCGGCAATCTTTGTCACATGGGGCCAGGCATTCTGGGCCAGCGTCATAGCCATGACTGTGGAAGGCCTTGACCTTAAATTCCAGGAGATGGAAATGGACGACAATATCCTTGTGCCTGTTGTTGCCGGGATTGTAATCAAGGCAATGCAGGCAGTTTAGGCTTAATCATGCCCAGCGCATCCTTATTTGAAATTGCTTAAGAAAAATATGGCAAATATCAACACACTTGAGAGGTGCATTAAGGATGGTGTCAGATAATGTATTGCGGGCAAGGCAGATTATTGCAAAGTATTCCGAAGTATTTGAGAGCCTGATGGAATTTGAACGGACCAAGAAGCTGCCCAAGCTTTATAGGCGGAAGAGGCTGAACATTACAATAGATGAAAATGTGTTGCGCGATTTCAAAAAATACTGTGGCAAAAATGGCATTAACATGTCCCGTTGGCTGGAAAGAAAAATGGTGGATGCCGTGAAGACTGCATAATTTACACACAAAATTTATATATACTCTCTGCTATTTTTGCCTTATAAAAGAGGTCCAATCAAAATGAGACTGTTGGTACTGATTATTGTCATGAGTTTAATTGCCATACCTGGTTCCCTCGCAGTGCTGAGCTGCAATATTGTCCTGGACAATCCTGCAGGGACCGGCTGTGCCGCGCCATCCATTGTCGTTTTCAGGATGATGGGCATGACAAATTCTCATGCAGGGGATTATACAGCCTCTGCAGCCACGCATCCATATGCAGTCTGCTGCAGCGCCTCTGCAGCCTTGACGCACGCCGGCGCAAATGTGGTAGAACTGGCAGCTACAAGCAACTCAAATGTGTGGCAACCCGGGTCTTCTCAGCCAGTCCTGATTCAGCTCGGGCCCGCCCCGACAGTGCAATGCCAGGTAACTGCAGCTGCCTGCAGTGCAGGATACACAACCTTGGCATCAATGATTTCACCTGCAAATTCCCATGTTGGCCAGCCAGCTGATTATACCACAAAAATCTGCTGCACAGAAGGCGGGGCGGCATGTCCGCCAGACGGCACTGTCTGCTCTGTTGATGGTGATTGCTGCGCGACGAGTTATTGCTCGAGAATTAATCCTGATGAAGGGAGTGTGAGTCCGCATTGTTGCCGAAAGGGATGGTATTGGAGCGATATAACTGGTACATGTCGTGAATCAGAACTTTGTTATGAGCCATCGGACCTGTATCCTTGCGACTTTGCACCGCCCAACAACCCTCCGAACTGCCCGCCATGGAGCCCATGCCCAGCATACAATGCCAATTGGTGGCAGGATACAAATTGCATTTCCAATGCTTTGGGCGCGTGCTGCTATGTGCCAAAATACGGGCTTGACCCATTCTGGGAGACAACCGACGCCTCAGGCAACTCCAACATCAAAGTCTACAACCGAGTAGGCGGGAAAACTTAGAGAATGAATCCCTGATTTTATAATCTTAATTTTATCGTGTCCTGCAATCTCCCTATTATTTTCCTAATATCCTCCTTTCTTCTGTTCAAATAATCCGGCTTCAAGAATAACCCATCATACGCAATTTTATTGCGGATTATCCTTAACTCATCCATCAGCATAAGTTCTGCCTGGCTGAAAATCGCATATTCATCACGTAAATATTGTATTTGTATTTTATGTGCGCCCTCACCATATGCTTTCCAGCCATCGAGAAGCAGCAGGACGCTTGCGAGTTCCCGGATTATCTCATAATATTCTTTAGTGACATTTGATGGATATTTTTGACTATCAATATGCTCAATCATGTCAAGGGTTACCTTAATTATTTTGAGGATAGACTTGGCCCTTTCCCTGTTCGGAGTGACTTTTATTAAACCTTGGCTCATCTTAAAAGATTTTTAGGTAACCTTTCAAGACTATGCCATTAGCAATATTATTCTTAAGCTCTTTGCTCAATTTTCCGAAATTCCCACTAAAAAACACATGAATTTTCCGACCCAATTTATTTTCGTAATTTTTCAAATTCAGGTTCGTTTCTTCGGACATCACAAATAAATCAATGTCACTTTGCTTTGTATCCTCCCCGAGTGAGGTAGACCCGAATAAGACTACAGCATTAGGCATACATTCCTCTGATATATAATCCATCAGGCCCGATTCATGGATGGACAGCAAGGTATGTATTTTCTTTCGCAGTGTAAAATCATTATTTTCTATATTTGCTGCATAAAGGGGATACTTTGTAGCCCGCTCTTCCTTTACAACGACCAATCCTTCGGTTATTAATTCTTTAAGGTATATCTTAATAGAGGTTGGCGCAACTCCAACGATTCGGCTTAATTCCCTCAACCTATATCCTGTTCCATCAGCTATTGGGTCATGGAAAAATACGTTTAATAGTTTTTCTTTGTTAGTTGGTCTTAACATATGTAATAAGTATATAACAACTGTTATAAAAATATTACGGCTTTTGTCCTGAACTGCTCTTTCTCCTTATTTATTAATCAGTGATGGTCGAATCTGCATTAACCGGAAATCTTCCGGATTTTTTGGGCAAAGGCTTATTAAAAACTGAAACCATTATATAGTAGTTACTTTAGTGACGGGGGTGTAAGACATGTTTTGGAAAAAGAAAGAGAGCAAAGGAGAATATTATCCAAGCGAATACAATAACTTAACCTTAATCAATGATATCATTTATGGAATCATTCGTGAGAGACTCAGATCCATGCAGGCAGAGACAAAAAAGATGACCGATCTGGTATATTCCAGAAAACACATTACATATGATGATGTTTCGCATAAAATAAGAGAAATTCAAAATAGGACAGAAGAAAAATTAGACGACATTAGACAACGGACACATGCAGCAGCACATAGGATAATGTATGGCAAATAAAATGACTACGCAAGGTCCAAGCCTTATTCAGAAATTAATAAAAATATCCGATCCGTTTGTATTTTTTGCTAAATGCTTTCAATAGTCCTCCTGAGTCGTTTTAATCTATTGGGTTGGATTGCGCCAATCAATACTTCGCATTCAAGCATAAAATCTTCAGCTTCCAACATGAACTGCTCGGAAGTTTTAACAATGCTAAGCAGGCCTATTTTATCCATAACGGAATATTGTTTACGAATCCGCTCTTTTTTGGCAATTTCCAGTTTCCCTTTCAAATCTGGTCTATTGAAAACGAAGCCAATCATCATACTTGTGGCTGAATGGTTAAGACTCTTTATTCCGGCACGATAAAGCATTGCCAATGCAGCATTGTACATGGCATAGTATGCTTCCCCAACTGAATTCTCATAAAGACGAGCCTTATATAGAATTTTTGCTGATCTGAGGCAATTTTTTGATTTGATGACATAGGATTTGCATATCTCAACTGAAGGGCTAATCAGTATTACCTTCTCCTCCGATTTCATTTTCCTTAAATAATCCAAGCTTTTCATAATATTCTTCCATGCCCTGTACTATGACATGATTCCTGATTATTTCCTTTGCCAATAAGGATGATTTGTTGAACATGCCAGTTTGTATGCTTAACCTGCTGTTTATGTTCTCAATTTGCTTTTTCAGCTTTATGTCATTAGTTTCGATGAAAACATCTATATCGCTGTTGTTTCTTGCGGAGAATTTCGCATAGCTTCCGAAGAGCAATATTATGCAGCCCTTTGTTTTTTCAATGATATCAGAGATAATTGGACCTAAATAAGGATAATGCCGGATCAACTTAATCAATTTATAATTTTCAGCCATAAAAACGTATACTCGTGCTACCTTGTTTTTTTTCAAAAAATGCATTTTATTCCTGCCAATCTCCTCCCACGATGCGATATTGTCTTTATCCAATAAGCTTAAGCTCCGCTGTATGCTCGAAAGCGAAACTCCCAATTCCTTTGACAAGGCACGGCCGTGCATATCCTGGTTAAGCAAAGCGAGTATAATCTCATATTGGATATTGATTCTTTTTTGGTTCATATGATTCAATAATGAATCAGTATTAATAAATATTCCCTTTTTTTAAAGTATTCAAGAATCCCTCATGGATTAAACCCTTTAGGCAAGTCCGGGAAAACACGGCCAGGCCCGCGGAAAGTGATGAATTGCTGGCGGCGGAGGTCTTGCGGATATATCCCTGCAGCATGTGTATCATACAAAGAAGGATAAAATATGGCACTTTCAACGCCGCCAAGAATCATTGACAGAGCTTCCTCGCCCATAACATTGAGAATTGCATCTTTGCTTAATCCTTTGTTTATTGTTATATCGCCGCCTCTCACAGTCAGGCTGTCAGGCATAAAAAAAGTTCCATTGCTATTTGAGTTTGCAGGGCGAACAATAATATAATCTCTTCTTACCTCCAAGTCAAGCGGTGCTGTGCCCTGCGGCACAGCATGCATATTTGAATAAGCAAATTTAGCTACGCTGTCTGGATGCGCAAAATTCGAATCTGCAATCGCAATGATTCGTCTGTTCTCACCAAAATAGCCATCAGTATCATTTTTTGTTGTTGTCATCATTTTTAGCGTATCATTGAAAAATTGCGCAGTTGCATTCAGTTGATCGACATTAATATAACCCTGGCTGGCAAGAGCTGGAATGTTGCCCAAAATCCAGATTGTATCTTTGACTGATGAATCAGTAAGTGCAACATATTTCTTGCTAGGTATCGTATTTCTCCTATATCCTCCTTCGACTATATCTGGCGTCACCAGCCCTTCAAAATACGCCGTGTCCAGCCCTTGATCACTTGTATCTGCATTCGCAAGGTAGTGCAGCAATGTTGAATCCAATGTTCCTGGCGCCAAAATCAATCCTGAGCGCAAATGCCTTGGCCCGTTTGCAGCAATGTGCTCTTCATCAAATGAAGCTTTGAATGTCCTGCCAGCAGTTGCTTTCCCGGAATCCATGCTTGTTTTCACATACACACTGTCAACAGGAGTTCCTTTGAAATAATCCTCGAAATTCAATGTAACCAACCTGTAATTTGTCGGCGCAACAACCAAATTTCCAGTTGTGTCATCCAGCCCTGCAATGTAGATTGGCGTTCCCCATCCGCCGCCAGCTGCCAATCTCGCTCTGAGCGTGTCTCCATCGCTTGGATTCATCTGAAGGTGGAAAGCATTGTCAGCCTGCGGATTTGTTTTCCCTTTTCCGCTGCCAGAAGCGTTTACAACAGGATACTTGCTGTATGCCTGGCCTGTCCGTGCAATCACAGTATCCCCATTTGCATTTATTGCCATGACATAAGCATCAGCGGGATTGCCATGATTGTCCAAAACAGTTCCCTTAATATCACGCATAGGCCGGATTATAACTTTCTGGTCTGCATCAGCATAAGCCCCATTCGGCGCAGTGGCCCTGATAACATACCACACTGTTCCATTTGAATCAGCAGCCAAGTCCCGCAGTTCAGTGTACCTGTTATTGACAATATCCAGTATTGCCTTTGAAGAATCAGGATTTACAAATGAAAATGCCAGAGCCGAATCAGGCACAGGATTTCCGTCATCATCCACATAGCTCACATGATCCCACAAATCGCCATGCACGCCTGAAATAACATCCTCTTTCAGCACAATGTCATCCAATGGCGTGTCCCATCTTGGAGGCTTCAGAGCCAACGTGACATATTCCTTGATGGCAGTGTCTTTTGAAACATCAATCAGAAAAGTCTTGTCAAGTATCGGCGGCCGTGTCGCGTTCTGCCCGAGTATTAAGATTTGATAAGGCGTTAATGCATTTCCTTCTGCATTTTTCTTTGCCATTTCAGCGCTTGGCCCACCGATATAGCCAAACTCAGACTTTCCGCTTCCGCCGCCAAAGCTGACCATTTTTTTTGTCTGCTGTTCATCCCCGGATGTCAGCCTGTACAAATACACTCCCTGGCCAACAGGATTTCCTGCATCATTCTCGCCTGCCCACATTGCCCTGTATCTTCCTGGCTCCAAGTCTTGCGAGACAAGGGTCTTGATTTTCTGGCCAAGTGTATTGTAAACATCCAATGTAACCGGCCCGTGCTCGTTGACCATGAATTCGATGTTGGTTGTGGGGTTGAATGGGTTTGGATAATTCTGTTCCAGCTTGAAGTTGCCTGGCAAATTTGGATTATAGCCTTTAACGTCTGTTGTCGGCGCAAAAAGTTTCACAACAGTGCTGTCTCCTGATTGTGTTGAGTCAACTATAGCTCCATCCAGCTGCAATTTGGCGACATAATTCAGCACATCAACGGTGTCCCCTGTAAATGTGTTGATTCCTTTCAAGTCTAAAGTAATTGTTGCGCCGTCGGCATTTGCCTTTCCAACGACTTGCTCCTGTGTCTGATGGTTTTGAGAATAAAAAATATTATCAGCAGTCTGTTCTGCAGCAGGCAATTTCATCGGAATCATTCCAAGCGAATACAATGCCAAGGCCGTTGCCAGTTTCGGATGCTTCTGGTATAACCCTGCAAATTTCTCCATTCCCCTGTACTGCCTTGCCTGCTGGTTTTTCTCGGCAGCCGCAAGATTGCTTTGCCTCTTAACATAATTCAGCAGCTCGTTTTCAGCCATCTTGTGGAATGGCTTTGGTTTTCCGTCGCTGCCTACCTCACCTTCATCCACAAATTTCTGGTGCAGGAATTTTGCTTCCTCTGTTTCAAGCCATCCTGCATCCATCCAGAGTTTTAGGTTGTCATACTTGACTTTAGTATCAACTCCAGAAAATTCTGGGTCATTGTACAGAATGCCTGGCCTGAATCGCCAGGGTTGATCTTTTATGAATGCCAGCTTTTTGTCAAGGTCTTCATTCCTGCCAAGCGCAGATGAAAAATTTTCATAGCCCTGCCTGGCCTTGTCTTTTATTCTCCTCCAAGCATTTGCTACATTAGCCTTCACATTAGCATACTCCCTATTCATGCAACAGTCTTTCATTTTGGAGTATTTAAATCTTTCTATTTCTTTGTTACAATTTAGTAGTTACAAAATTAACATATGATTTACTAATTTTCTATAATGAAAATAATCTCGCTAAATTCCCATTAGCTTTATTAACGCCGACATAATACTTAAAAATATGTCAAGCCTGCTGCCAGTTGAAAAGGTGAAGCGTGAGATTCTGAACAGGATTGAAAATCCATCCATTTCTCCAAAATTCGGCGCTGACCCGGGCGCAAGGGCGATTCCTGCACTTTTAGATTATGGCATTGTCAACCTTGACAAGCCCGAGGGCCCGACAAGCCACCAGGTGAGCTACTATGTCCAGGAAGCATTGGGAATTTCCAAAAGCGGCCATTCCGGGACGCTGGACCCAAATGTCACAGGCGTATTGCCTGTTGCGCTGGGCAGGGCAACCAGGGTTGTCCAGGCTCTTTTGTCAGAAGGCAAGGAGTATGTTGGCATCATGCACCTGCATAAAGAGGTAACAAGGGAACAACTTGAAACCACAATAAAGTCCTTTGTCGGAAAAATCAAGCAGCTGCCCCCGATCCGCAGCAATGTCAAGCGGCAGACAAGGTTCAGGAAAATTTACTATTTTGACATTCTTGAATTCAATGGCCAGGATGTGCTTTTCAGGACAGGGACCCAGGCAGGCACTTACATAAGGAAGCTCTGCCATGACATCGGCCAAAAGCTAGGGACAGGCGCGCACATGTCTGAGCTGAGAAGGACAAAGGTCGGCCATTTCAATGAGGGCAATATTGTGACGCTTCAGGACCTAAAGGATGCTTACTGGTTCTGGAAAAATGAGGGCAATGAAAAATTCATAAGGAAATGCATTTTGCCCATGGAGCAGGCATGCCTGGGCCTTGGGAAAATTTACCTGCTGGATTCTGCTGTTGACACAATCTGCCACGGCGCCAACCTTGCCGTGCCCGGCATTGCAAGGCTCGAAACAGGCATTGAAAAAGACAGCCAGGTTGCATTAATGACGCTGAAAGGCGAGCTTATTGCGCTTGGCAAGTCGCTGATGTCAAGCAAGGACATTCATTCTGCAGGGAAAGGGCTCGCGGTGAAAACAGACAAGGTGTTCATGCCAGCAGGCACCTACCCAAAAATGCAGAAGGTCTGATGCGGCATTTTCTGCAATTCAATCTCCAGCCTGAAATGTGAATCCCCTTAGGTATTCCTGTCTCCGGTGCAATTTGTAGAGCATTTCATGCGCCTGTTCTGTCAGGGTATTGAACAAATCCCCTGTCACAACCATATGCTTGCTGTCAATATCCAATTTTTTGCCTGCAAGATTGTAAGCCTTCACAAACTCTGTGTAATTCATGCCTAGGATATGTGAGCAAACCTGCTCATAAGCATCGTCAGGCAGCGGCGGGCAAAAAACTGCACTTTCCGTGCCCATAAGCTTGCCTAATTCCTTTGCTTTTGCCATTCCATGCTGTTTTCCCATGAGATAGAGCTTGTCAATCCTCGGGTCATTCATCATCAGGTCCAGGCCAATTGTGTAGCACATAATGCTTCCAATGTAGGGTATGCCCGTTCTCATCCAGATATCCCTTTTCTTTTCGAGCTTCCGGTATTCCTTCTCAGCAAGGGCCTTGGTTTTTGTCCTTGCCAAAGTGTTCAATTCATCCTTAAAGTCATCAATTGCCTTTCTGTCGATTTTGATGGAGTAGCCATCATGGGTGGCAGCCTGCCTCTTTTTGAATTCAGCCAAGCCTTCCATCTGCATATTGGCAAAAGACATGAGCAGGAAAAGGTGCGAGAAATCGCTTATCTCCTCCAAGGGGGCATGCAGTTTTTTTGCCAAATCAAGCTCAAACTTGTTTTTGACAGTCAGGCTGTGCCAATGGTGCCACATCTGCGCAAAAAGAATCCTCTTGATGGCCGGCTCAATTGTCCTGTTGCCTTTTGTCCACGGAACGGCAACTTTCTCCACGAGCCAATGCCCGTTAAATTCCAGGTATATGACATGCGCATTTGATATGTCCTCATAATAATAGACAAAGCTCTCATCAAATCTTTTTGTATCTGTTATTTTAATCTGGAATTCATACTTGCTTGAAGTAATCAGCTTTGGATTTTCATGCAATAGCTCCCTTGCCGCCTGCGAAAATATCAATTTAATTGATTTTAAAAATTGCTCAAAGGTTAGCAATGATCTGTACTTCCTGCTGTATTTGCCCTCCTGAAAATTCGAATAAATGAATGTGATGCTGAACTTTGTCCCATAAACATCAAATTCCATCCGTTCAACACTGCCCATTCTAATCCACCGTGAATAATCTTGAGTCCTTTCCGACGTCAAACAGCCCAAGCCTGGCGCCCGCATCCAGCCATCCATGCGCATAATTCAGCGCTGCAAAGGCAGTGACTATCTCGCCCTTTTCCCGAAAATACCCGGCGTCAGCATAATACCTTTTAGCCATGTCAAGAAAGTCCTCAGCAACAGCATTCCAGTCCTTTTCTTCCTCAAAATCCCCTGCTATTGAAATCCTGACCTTGCCGAGCGCCTCGCCAGTAACCCTGAAGTATTTTTCCAGCTTTTCATCCGTCACTTCTTTTGATGCCATGGCATCAAATATACCCCTAATCATTATAAATAAGTTTCTATGCAAGTTTGTCCTCAAAAGGAATTTCCACTGCAACAGGCTTAGCAGGAAAGTTTACGTTTTGCCATCAATTCTGCGAGCATCTGGAAATAAGGCAGACAGCAGTTTTCGGGGTGCGGTCACTCGCTCTGCTCGTTCGGCACTTAAGCGATTCCAAAAATCGTTAAGTTCCAGGGAGAAAACTGCCCTCATGAATAAGATGCCCATGCGAGCCGATGGCAAAACCTGAGCCTTCAGGCGAAGTTTTCTGCTAAGCTCTGCAACACAGAAAAATATATATAACGCTGTGGCTAATTAAACAGCAAAAAGAGGCTGAAAATGAAAAATTCAGGTCTATTGCTAGCGTGTCTTCTAGCTTTCACACTATTGTTTGCCTCCCCGGCATATCCAACAGAAATTATAAGGGAAATGCCGGCAAATGCAGTTGTCGATGAAGTTGTCACAGTGGTGCTCCTGCTTGATATGGTCACAGTCGGGGAAAAACTTGTCTACACAGAGACAATCCCTTCAGGATTCTCCTTTGGAAGCTGGGAAATTGACGGCTCAGAGGAATCAGCATCGCAGATTATTGTTAATGTGCAGGGAGACCAGTATACCTGGGAATTTACTCCAAGTGAGGAATTTGTCATATTGAACTACATCGCATTCGCGCCACAGGAGCCTGGAAATTTTATTTTCAGGGGCTACATGGAAGACAATGGGATTGGCTACAACGACCAGGCAGCAATGCAAATTACAGCCGAGGCTGTTGACCCCTGCGGTGACGGCGTGTGCGATATTGATGAGGATGAGTCCATATGCCCTGTGGACTGTTCAAGCCTTGGTTCAATTGAAGGTGAGCTTGAAATCACATTAACCCCTGACATGATAGAAAGCATCGAATATGGGGATGGCACCACTCCTGAAGTGCAAGAAATGGGCCAAAGCATTGAAGGAGTTGGTGAGGAAACACCCTCGCAAGGCCAGGCGCAGGCAAGCAACCTTCTCGACACGTCAACAACTCCTCCTCCTGCCTCAACCGCAAGCGCTGAAGATATCTTTGCCAGGAAAAAAACAGGGCCTGACCCTAAGGTAATAGTCCTTTTGGGCGCGTCGCTGGCAGTGCTTGGCCTGACTGTATATGGCATTTACGCGCAGATTAACAAAAAGAAATCAGGCGCCTCAGCCAATCCACTGCAACAAGCGCGGGATACAGCCGAGGAAGTTAAAGAAACCCTGGAAAGGATGCGGTCAAGGACACTGCCTAAAAATGCGCCGCCTGCACCATCTCGCCAAAGGATTTCGTCGGAACTGCCTTCATTTACAGATGGGACATCCAGCTTTGAGCTGCCGGCAATTCCAAAGGAACTCAGGAAAGACCAGGCCCGGATATTGTCCATCCCTCCTATTCCTGCTCCAAATTCAGCAAGGCCTGGCCTGGCCAGGCCAGGCACTCCTCCTCTTCCGCGGCGGGAAGCTTCTGCACAGCCCCAGTCCGCTGACTCCCGTCAAAATCTGGCCCAGCCCAAGGATATGGAGCAGCCTGTATCCAATGAAGATGTTGACAAGCTGCTCGACAGCGTGCTGAAAAATCAAAAATAAAGCTGAAAAATAAATTAAATATAAACTCAAAGAAATAAAATAAATAAAATAAAAAAGAGCAATCAATGATTGCTTATTTCTTCTCTTCAGGCTTTGGCGCGCTGGTTCTATGGGCCACTTCCCTCCTGATTTCAATCGGGACCAGGCCTTGCTCATATTCCAGTTTTGCAATCTCCACCGGATTGTACCTAAGCTTAGCGAGCTCTTCCTGGCTGAGCTTTATCTTGAATGGAGCGCCCATTGAAATCTGGAGCGCCCTGCTTCCCAGTATCCTCGCTTTTTCATACCTTGAATACTTTACGATGGTTTCCTTCTTGCTCTTGTCTGTCATCTTTGCTCACCTACAGGAATTTCCTGAGCTCCCTGCTCTTCTCCATTGCCAGGGTTATCATTGCATCAACATCCTTGTCTGTAATCGGCATGTCGCCGCCCTTTTGCATGGCGCAAACGATATTTTTTTCAGTCAAGGCAACAGTCAGCCTTGCATCCACCGATCTCTCCTCTTCTGTGCTTGGGTCAACCAGCAGGTGGTTCCCAATCTTGGAAACTGTCACTGAGACCGGGGTTATCTTCATTGGAAGAGTCTTGGTTGTCAGCTTCTTGTAATTGACCTTGTCGCCGTCCAATTCCGGGAACTTGACTTCCTGGAGGGCTGCTATGGCTGCCAGCGCTGATGCGTCCAGCAAGTTGCCCTCATCATTGATTGAGACAATGTCTATATTTGCGCCCCAAACCTTCTCTCCCGGCGCAACAGCCAGCTTCTTGAGGTCGACTGATTTTGACTCCCTTATGCCCCTGTCCACGACCCTGGCCAGCTCAATTGCCTGTATGCCTGGCGGGCCGAGCTCAAATTCCGGGTTTGACATTGGCAGCAGTTCTGCGCCAACCATCAGCATTCCTTCGTCAGGAGTGTCCGGGAAAGGCTTCTCAAGGCTCATCTTGACCCCTGCAATAACCTCTGTGTTCCCAATCTTGACCCTTGCCGAGCCCTCTGCATTCTTGACAACATTCTTCTCCACAACAATTGCCCTGTAATCAGTCAATTTTCTGCCGTCATACCTTAAGTTAAGGTTTAGGCTTTCCAAAATATGCTTTTTTTCATCACTCATCTGAACCACCATTCTGATACTTCTCCTTAAGTGCCTGCCTTTGGACTGCATTTATGTCCTTGCAGACCTTTTTGGCATATTGTATCCCCTGCATCAACTCTTCCTTTGTGATTTCCCCGTCCATCTGGAGCAGGGTTATCTGCTCTGTCCTTGGCATCATTGCAACAGGGACATCCGCAACAGGGCCATCCTCATAGGCTTCCTCATCATAATTCAGGTCAACAACAATCTTGTCATCAACCCTTCCGACTGACACTGCAGCCACCATGTCCTTCATGGTTATGCCCGCGTCAGCAAGCGCAATTGAGGCTGCGCAAATTCCAGCGCATCTTGTGCCCGCGTCTGTCTCTGGCAGGTCGATAAAAATGTCAATCACTGAATTCGGGAACTCTTCCAGCTCCACAACAGGCAAAAGTGCTTTTTCTATGACCATAGACAGCTCCCTTGATCTCCTGTTTCCACCCGGCCTTACCCTTTCCCCGCTTCCGGAGAATGGCATCATGTTGTAATTCACCCTGAGGATTCCTTTTTCCGGATTCTGCATGAACCTCGGGTAAAGGTCCCTTGGGCCGTACACTGTGGCGTATGCCACTGTGTCGCCTATCTTGAAGTATGCTGAGCCGTCAGCCCTGCTGATCACTCCTGCTTTTGCTTCCATCTTCCTTGTTTCGTCGAATTTTCTTCCGTCGAATCTTTTAGTGTAACTCATATCATTCACCTTGTTATTGGCTATCCTGCTGCGGCGCAGATGGCCTTGCACCTGATGCCTCGAGATATTCCTTTATCCTCTCGGTCAGGCCAGGCACATGAGACTCTGTCTCAATTTTCCTGATTGTGTTGACTGCCAGAAGCTCCTTTTCAGGAGTTCCCTGGATCCACACAACACCGTTCTGGCCGACTACAACCCTGCAGTCTGTATACTGCTTTATCATGCTGACCATGGAGCCTTGCTTTCCGATTATTCTCGGCACTTTATGCGGATTGACTTTGATTATCCTTCCGCCAACAAGCTTCCTGAGGCCCTGCCCTTTCATTGAAACATCAATCAGCTTCTGTGATGTGACATTTACAATTATTGAGACAGTATAGTCTCCAATGTCATAATACCTGGTCAGGTCAGCACCCCTCTGTATGTATTCAGAGGTTGCGTCCTTGAGCGACAGCATCGCCGGATAAGCGCTGTTTGTGTCAATTCTCCAGCCGCTGAACGCCACATCAATCACCCTTCCGATGATCGTGTCCCCTTTCTTTGGCATGTACCTGCCTGTCAGGGGTATGACCTTCAATGCCCTTCCTTCAACAGCCAGCAATCCCAGCCGTGAGGCGATTATCTTGTCCTTGTCCCTATAAGTGCCCACTGCCGGCAGGTAATCTATCCCTGCGGCCAGCTCTTCTCCCGGCACTACTATGGTTTTGTCCTGTACTAACAGTTCACTCATTTTATATCACTCCGTATTTTTCTTTTTTTGATAGCAATTTTCATGGCACGGCTTATTGCCTATTTTGTGCCAATTACCTCTGTTTCCACATTGCCATGCGTCATGGCATTCAGCTTGTCATACAAATCCGGCTCAAGCCCTCCTGGAATCTCCACAACAGCAAGCCATGACCCGTCAGAAAGCCACTGGTCCTTCAGCATCTTCCCAAAGCCCTTGACAACTGAATAGCATTTTGCCCCGTATTGCGAGGGGATCCGGATCTGGATTTGCTTTGTCTCGAATTTTATTGGAAGGATAGGCCTGATTTGGTTAAGGACTTCCTCAACCTGCTCTTCCGCGCCCCGCCTTGTGTCTATCCGCACCTTGGCCTCTTCCATGGCTCTTTCAATCCTGTCAATTGGATGGGGGATGTGGTTTCTCGGGTCCACAGCATTCCTGTGGATAATTCCGATGATCTTCCTCTTTTTCTCGTCCACCAGCTTTGCCCTGTGCTCTGTAGTTTCCTGCACCTCGCCTTTCATGATTATGGTCCTTGCCACTTCCAATGGCTCGCTGGTTCCAAAAACTTCCTGCATTTTGTGCTCGGATGCCCGCAGCCCTTTCCTGGCTTCAGTGAAGACCATTTCATCTTTCAGGACATCATGCATGCTCACACTTTTTCCGCTTCGCAGCTCCAGGGCTAAATCCGGGTCGATAACAACTTCAAAGACATCCTTCCCCACTTTCATTCTTGCCACATTAAGGTGGATTTTTTCCCTGTCGAATGAATATCCGCTTCCGCTCATCTTATCTCCTCATTGCAGCATTCATTTCTTGCCCTTGCTCTTCTGGATAACCTTTGTAATCTCATCCTTTGATAGCCTTGTGAACTTTTTGTCCTTTATGCTGATGAATGCGCAGTCAATCCTTTCTGCGTTGAAATTCTTGTCGAGGAATTTTGCCAGTGAATTCACTGCCAGCTTCATTCCTTCATCTATTGTCAGGTCTGTCTTGTATTCCTTGTGCAGGATTTCCTCAATTACAGTCTCTCCTTCGCCGATGACAGTTGCCTTGTACTGGAAATATATTCCTGTTGGGTCTGTCTCGAACAGCTTTGGAGTGCCGTTGTCAATTCCCGCTATAAGCACGCTCACGCCAAACGGCCTGAGGCCGCCTGATTGGGTGGTTATCTGCTTCAGATTGCAGATATCCTTTACTATTGTCAAAGTGTCGATTGGCGAGTCATACACAACCCTGTGCTGCTGCGCCCTGACCTGTGCCCTTTCAATCAAGACCCTGGCGTCGGACAGTATGCCTGATGCTGTTGAGCCTATATGGTCATCAATCTGGAATATCTTTTCCACTGCTTCCGGCACAACTAATTCATCCACTATCCGTTTGTCAGTTACCAGTATTACTCCGTCACTGCAGGTCATGCCGATTGCAGTTGAGCCCTGCTTGACTGTTTTTTTGGCATATTCAACCTGGAGCAGTCTTCCGTCCGGGCTGAACATTGTGATGGCCCTGTCATAACCCATTATCTGATGTGGCATTGGCTGTTGCATTTTGTTTCCTCCGTTTTTTCGGTGTTATCTGTCCCCCTCAATTCAATGTGATAATGATCTTATTGAACATAATTCCTGTAGGCTTTTCCTAGCATGCCGCTGACGCCTATTGACCTGACAATCACATCCTGCGAATTTATTTTCTTGACCAGGGCAAGGCTCGCCTTCACATCATCCAGGCTTTTATTGCCTGTCCTGATGATGCCTTTTTGCTTCTCCTCGTTCCACTTGTCTGCCAAAAGCCACACTGCAGCTTTGGCTGCTCCTGCTTCGCCCATCAAGGCCAGGCAAGAATCCCAAATAGCGGACTGGACAGCAGAAAACCTGCCAATCGGTTTGTCAGATATAACTTCAAAAGCGATGTAGCGTTTCTTTGCCTTCAAACTTGGCAACATAGGCTTCATCTTTTTCATGTTTGCCTTTTTCACCCTTAACCTTATTGAGAAAAAAGTATGTTATTATCCGTTTCTTTTCTCTCGCACCCTCTAAGAAAAATCAGTGCTTTAAAAAGGTTATGGTTTGAATTGAAACACATCCTATTTCCAAGCATTCCGGCTGGGCATTTGTTTCAGATACAATGGTTTTTTCTCTCCCCTTCGCTAATCGAGGGGTGAGAAAAAATCTGCATCATCAGACAAAAGTTCAAAAAACCATATCAATGGCAAATGCCTTAAGAATTCCCAATTAAAACTCTTTTCTTCATCCCCAATAGCCTTTACAAAGGCTATAATCCAAAGA
>Ga0066343_109_pt1 | contig 16922 bp, 9 predicted proteins | sample RifGroA2_FD_59255 | JGI IMG/M metagenome (GOLD analysis project Ga0066343, IMG submission 59255) | Archaeon GW2011_AR3
GCAAGCAGCCCAAGCAGTTTGAGATTGATCTTGTGAACAGGCATGAGCTTGAGGCAGAGTTCCAGGCTGCGCAGAAGGCGAAGAAGGAGGCGGAGAAGGGGGCAGGGACTGAGAAGGGTGTGGGTGCAGAGCAAAAGGAAGAGGATGTAAAAGAAGAGAATAAAGAAGAAACTGCGCCTAAGGAAGGTGAAGACAAGGCCAAAGAAGAGGACAATAAGGGGAAAGAAGGGCCAGGCTCCCTGCAACCAACATCAGTCCAGGAAACTGCTGCGCCGCAAATCAAGGAAGAAAACACGGCAACAAAACCAGGACCAGCCCCCGCAGAAGCCCAGCCTGCAAACAAAATAATTGGGCTTATTGCGCAGGCAAAGGATTTCATAACCAAGAATGACAAGCAAAATGCAAGCCACAGCTATGACCAAATAAGGGAAGAATACAAAAATCTCCCAGTTGGCTTGAAACAGCGGGTCATCAGGGACTGCGTTGCAATACAAAACGGGATAGCAAGGCTTGCGTGAAGCAAATTCAGAGGGAATTGGCCATGAAAATCAAGACGCCAAAAATAGAAGAGGCAGAGGAAACAGCAAGGCTGCTGAGGTCAGAGCTGGACATGATTAAAAAAGACTTAAGCGAGCTGAGAAGGGCTGGCTATTACACGAAATCAGCTGACAATATGCTGGGCGCGGCCTGGCCGAAAATACGGCTGTACAAGGCCACATGCGAGGACAGCGACCTCGCGCAGGTGAAGGAGATTTTCAATGCGGCAAAGGCAGAAATGGAAAGAATAAAAAACAATGAAGACAATGAGTACCTAAAAAAGGAGGATTAGCATGGGATTGTTTGGTTTTGGCAAAAAAGAGGCTGCGCCAGAGGAAAAGCAGGAAGGCGGTGAAGAGTCCGAAGAGGAAGAAGAGCCGGCTCCTGAACCGGAACAGCAGGCAGCGCCTGTAGGCGCAAGCGACGGAAGGCTTCTTGCTGAAGTCACCAAGATAAAGGCCCAGCTTGATTCCCTTGCTGAAATGAGAAAGCTTACTTCTGAGAGGTTTACAAGGGTCAGCGAGCAGATTGGCGAATTGCGCGGCATGATCATGGACACAAACAGGGCAATCCAGAACATTGAGGTCAAGAGCGCCAAGGCAATTGACCTTGTTGAGACTGTGCAGCCGGACAAGATGATGATTGAGCTGCAGAAATCCGATGCAAAGGTTGAGGCGCTTAAGGCCGGGATAGAAAGCAATGACTCAATCATCAAGTCCTTCAGGGAACAGCTTAAGGATTTCAGGCAGCAGGTAAATGTATTTCAGGGCGTTGAGCAGACAATCAAGCTATCAGAGGAAGTCAGGAAGGAGCTGCTGGACATTAAGAAGGTGGAAGCCCTTGTCAAGAGGCACGCCAGCAGGGTCGATGACATTTTCGTTGAGGTCAGCAAGAAATTCAGCGACTATGAAAAGTTCCAGAGCCAGGCTGCAGAGCTGGACAAGGGGTACAAGCATATCACAGGCGACTTTGACAGCTTTAAGATCAAGCTGGCAGGCCTTGCCGCGAAAAAGGATGTTGAGAACCTCTTATCCAAATTCAACAGCTTTGAGAAGCATGCGGGAAACCTCCTTGTGCTCATGGACAGGAGGTTTGAAACCCTGGAGAAGAAAGTCGTGCACAGCGTGGATGAAAGGCTTGATAGGGTCGAAAAGCTGCTGGCAGGCTTTGAAACCCTGGCAAAGAAAACCCCTGACCTTGACAAATACTTCAAACTGCTGGACGAAGAGGCCAGGAAAGCTGCGCAGGAAAAGCCTGCAGAGCCTGAAAAGATACTTCAGCCAGGCGAAGAGCCAAAGCAGGAAGAGCCTGCCCCGCAAAAGGGGATTTTCGGCGCGCTGAAAGACAAGATTGCAGGTGGCGGCCAAAAAGAGGCTGCATCAGAAGGTGGGAAGAAATAAGAAACAGGTTGGGTTTGGCAAAGGGTCTGGCAAATCTGGTCTCGGGATGAATCGAAAAGTCCTACCTGCCTACCAGAGATGGTACCACTTCCTTCTCCTGCGAAATTCCTTGATGCTGATTATAAGGTTCTCTGGCTCGATTTGGTAATTCTTTTCTTCCTTTACATACTCTGCGTGTGTTTCCCTCACAAGCTTATTGATAAAATAAATTGTGTAAAGAACAGCAACGGTTTCTTCAATGGAAATGTTAGAATCCGCCGAGCACAAATTTCCCTATGAGAATCCCCACGACAAGGCCGAGCAGGAATAGCTCAATATTGTTCCTTATGCCTGATTTAATGCTGGCCAGCTCTTTTGCAAAAAATCCGCTGTGTTTTGGCTTTTCCTCTTTTTCCTTGGCGTGATGCCTGTGCTCATGCTTTTCCTCATGGTGCTCAGCCTGGTGTTCCTTATGCTCACGTTCCTTGCGTTCCTGCGCGCTTTCCTGCTGCCTGCTTTCATTTTCAGGCTCTTTTTCTGCATGCATGGCATTGTGGCTGTGCTTCACTTCAATATGCTCCGGCTCTTTTTCTTCTTTTGCAGAGTGTGCGGCTGAATCATTTCCAAGCTGGATGACTTTTGCTATCTTTGATTTTTCAATCTCATCCTCCAATTCAAGTATCCTTTTCCTGAGCATGCTGCCGGCGTCCTGCCTGCTTTTGTGCCTGATATTTTCAGCCAGCTGCTTGTCGCCCAGCACATGTGCAATCCAGTTGCTGAAATCGTTCTTTTCAGGAGTCACATGGAAGTCAAATGAGTCCTGGCTCATGTGGTCAAAGCCGTCCAAAAGCTCATAGATATTCCTGATTACCGGGCCGTTGCGGACATAAAAAACACTGCTTCCGTCAACATCATCCAGAAACTTATGGCTAGGGTCCTCTTTCATTGACTGTTCCACCTTAGAGCGCTTCATACCCTTAAATCGTATATAAACTTATTTTCCCACTCAGCAAAGATAACTTGCGGATTTCTTTGGTGCTGGCACGCCGAAATGAAAATACGAAAAAACATAGCTTTATATATAAAAAGCTAATAAACATATATTAAATTCCATAAAGTCAATTAAGGTATAGTGGGGGTGTATACAGTGGTAATACTTGTTGACAAGTACAACTTGCCAGACGATATTTTCGAGATAGTGTTCGCAACGCCACAGCAGAAGATGGTGGGCAAGGTGCTGATAGGCTATATTAAGCAAAAGGGCACCGAAATAACAAAGTCAGAGATGTCTGAGTTTGCAACTGAGCTTCATGAGGGCAAATTGGTCACTGAGATTGACGACCCAAAATTTACAGGCAAAAAAGTCAGGCTTTCCTATAACAAAAGGCAGTTCTATGACAGGATTCTTACCCCGATGAGGGGCATGGGCCTTATTGACTATGACCTGTACAGGAAGAAATACAAGATTTCGAATGATTTCAAGGAGCTCCTGAACAGGATTGGCGACATGTGGCTTGCAGAAGTCAGGAAGCCTGTTAAGGGGAAGTAGCTAAATCCCTATTTTCCATTTTTATTTTTTTATTATTGTAATTTATAGAATTTTATTGGGCTTTATCCTTATTTCTTCCTGGCATTCCTTATCTTTCTTATCAGGAAGATTATGGTGATGATAATTGCAAGATAGAGTGCAACAAGCAGTGCTGTGCCGATTGTCAGGGTCTTTTGCTTGGGATTGACATTTATTATTGTGGATTTCTCAAATGTTAATTTGTTATTGTAGACAACATGGCCGGATACGCTGTATTTTCCGGTTTTTTCCGGTGTAAAAAATGAGGTCAGCCCAACTGTCTCGCCTGGCTCCACCAATACAACCTCGCTTTCTATCAATTGGACAATCTTGTTGTCAAGGCGTATATCTCCCTTGAACTTGGCAGTGACAGCCCTGATGCCCCTGTTCATAAATTTTGCAGTGACAGGCACAATGTCGCCGGAATATACATACGATGCTGCCTCAACCGCAAGGATTTCCCCTTTGTCTGAAATGACCCCTTTTTCAACAATGTCGAATGTGGTAAGGCCACTGTAATCGCAGTCTTGAATTGCCATGTTTGCCCAGTACTGCCCAACTGCCATGCCTTCGCTTGAGAATTTCCTGTTAAAGCCTTGCTCTGTTGTTGGCAGGATTTCTGCGCTTTCATATTCCCTGCTTGCGATCAGGCTCTGCTTGTCCTTGTCCCAGATGTCAATCGTAATCCTGGGTGCAATTCTCACATTGCCGGTGTTTCTCACGAGCCATTCAAGTGATAATGGCAAGCCAATTTCAGTATCATCAAGGGATGCCGCGCCAGCTGAACATGCTTTCAGCTCAACATCAGTAATCCGCACAGTCACTTCCAGGCTTACAGATGCCCTTACCTGGGAGCCCACAGTCCCCTCGCCCGCGCCCGCGCTGTCTGTCAAAATCCTGATTTCGCCAGTATATACCCCGTTTGCTGCATCAACAGGCGGCTCAACAACCACTTTCATGGTGTATGGCGCTGATGATGAAAAAGACAATGATTCAGGATCTGGCTCAATTCGCAGCCAGTCAGCAATATCTCCAAATTTTGAAATATGGCCAGTTATGTTTCTTGCGTCAGATGTACTGATCCTGACATTTTTCTCAGCATATCCTCCCCTAAGCATGTCATTGAAATCAATATTGGCGGGCGTTACGCCTATGCTCAGGGCTGATGATGGGCTGGAGAAAAGAATAATCCCGATTAAAACAAAAGAATGCCACAGGTATTTGCTTATTAGATTCTTGCTTTGCATGGATGTCCCCGGCTTTGATATATTGATATGCACAAAAACACACACAAGCTGTATATATAATTTGTTGTTTCGGAAAGTCAGGGATTATCAGTTCAGAAAAAAGAATTTAAAAAAATTTTTATAGGCCTGGCCGTGACTGCCATTCAAAAGGTGGCAAACAGGGATTTGCATGCTGGAAAGTTGTTCCTGCGCTTGAATTTTTTGGCAGCATTTGAATGAAAAAGTGCATTGTGGTAAGACAAGGCACATTGTGGTAAGACAGGGCAGTGATGTAGATTGCAAATGCAGGCTCTTTTGCCTTCCATTTGCCAATATGATTTCTTAATCATGTAGACTTTTATCCTATTGAATATGTAAATAAAAGAAAATTTTATATATAACTTAAGCAGGAAATATACTATTTTTGTATACAAGGATAAGAATTGGGAAGCGTTGAATGGCCGCCTGCATGGTACATGTGGAACGAAGTGATCCATCAGTGGAGCAGAGATAGCGTTGAAAGGGAACGGAAGCGGGAAAAAAGAGACATCTTTGAACGACAGGCTGAACAGTGAGCTGCTTGCATTTCATACATTAGTCCATACACTCAGCGAAAAGCATAATATTTCTTTCCAGCAGGTCCTTGAATCCATTGGGAAAGTCAGGGATAAGGATAAAGATGTGTTAGTTGCAAGCTATGTCTTAAGGGACCGCAAGCTCGGCATTCTTCAGGCAGTTGTAAAATACCTCAAGGAAGAGCTGAACTTCTCATACCATGAGATTGCTGCAATATTGAACAGGGATGACAGGGCCATTTGGTCAAGCCACAATCATGCCAGGAAAAAAAGTCAGGAAAGGTTCGTGGTGAAAGAGCCCAATTATTGGATACCTGTGGGCATTTTCGCCGATCCGCGGCTCGGGCCTCTTGAGACATTGGCATTTTACCTTCGGGAAAAGGAAAACTACGGGTTCACGGAAATAGGCAATCTTCTGAACAGGGATGTGAAGACAATCTGGACATCATACTACAATGCAAGGGAAAAGCTGAGAGGCAATGATAATAATGGAAAAGGGAACTGAAGCTGAAAGCAGGCAAGAGACAATAAATCTGGGCGCAGGCAATGGCATGACAAAAGCACAGAAAGCAGCAGGCATGCTTTTGGCCTTGGCGCTTGTAAGCGTGGGGATATTTTTCGCAAGCCATGCTCTGGCCAGCATCCGCGGCTCATCTGTCCTTGAGCTCGGGCTCAGTTATGGAGATTCAGCTGTATTCGATTTGGATAATGATGGCACGGAAGAGCTGGATGGTGTCATTGACTTTAGCGTTATTATTTCAGGCAGTGAAAGCACTGACTCCACAAGCCTGGCTGTGAGATGGGAGGTGCAAAATCTTGACGAGGGGCAGAGCGAGTTTGTATGCTTTGGAAGTTCAGAAGCGTGCGCCCTTGTCGGCCTGATTCCCAGCAGTGAGTCTTGGGACGAGAAGTTCTATTTGTATTATGGGAACTATGGCTCATCCTTCCATAATGTTGTGAAAGCGCAGGCAATATACGCAGAAAACACGCTTAACGCTGCAGCAGATGGTGGCCAGGAGCCAAAGATTTTGTACAGCGAGTGGGAGGAATTGAAAGCTGAGTTTGTCAATCTCAGTTTTGAAAATGGGACATCAAGCAGCATTGGCTCAATTGGAATAACATTTGTTTGCGATGGTTGCGAAGCCTTATGCCAGGATGAAAAATGCACCGGCTACATCCTGAATTATGTTCCTGTTAACACTACAGTGAACTTGTCAATTGAGATTTACGGCTCAATTGAAAATGATATTCTTGGCATTCGCCTGCCACTTGGATGGAAAGTGGAATCCGCGCCTGATGCATACCTGTTTGGCACGGACAAAAGCGGTTATGCCATGAAATGGAAGCTGTCTGGCCTGGCAGATAGTGGAACGCAAGAAGCCTTGCTAAGAAGCAAGGCCGGGAATGAATACGTGCAAGGCATATCCTTCTTGGATTACCAGGATTTAGGAGTATTGGGCATTGACAAATTCGAAATTCAGCTTGGAGATTATTTCAAGACAATGGGAACAACTTATGATTATGCCCTTTATGCAAAGGCAAGGGAAAACCTGGAGTCCGGTGTCAGCCTGAAGGCTGCAAAGCCTGGCTTTGATCGAAATGAGGTTTTGGTTTTCATGCTTTCTATAGACGATGAGTTGGCAGTTTGGGAAGAGGGCAACATTCAATTGGAGATTGTGCCTGGGCTCAGGTCAGTGATGGATATTGTTTCCTCAACCCAGTATGGGACCTGGACAGATGCAGGCCACATTATTGAAGCAAGCGCCCACAATTATGAGGCAGCAATAGACCCGAAGGCAATCCAGATTAGGGAGATTTTGCCAGGCCAATATGAAATCAGGATTGACCCTGCAGAAACAAATAGAGCGGGCTTGTATTATCTTGAGCTGAATATTACAACAACAAAAGGCAAATTTGTGCGCAAGGCGCAGGCACCCAAGGGAACAGTGCTGGCAAATTTTGACCTCAGCAGCTACGCAAAGCAGGGCAAGGCATCATTGCAGATGGCTTTCCTGGATAGCGCTGGCTTTTTTGAGTGCTATCCTGACATCAGGCTGAAGCAATTCAGTGAGGGTTCATTAATAAAAGAATTGGCCCGCAAGGATTTATACTCAGTTGATAAATGCACATATGCCCTTGATTTGGAGGATATACAGCCTGAAGATGATATGCCTGATGCGGTACTGGATGAGGTGCTCATTGATTCATTTGCCTATGACATTTCAGCCCAGACAAGGATTTCACTCGGCCCGTTTATAGCAGCAACATCTCCTGCTGAACTGAGGGTGACACGCAACGCCCCTACATTATTTGACCCGATTTTCTGGAATGCCATGGAAATTGAAGTGCAGAGCAATTACGGGCTCTATGGTGATTATATCATTACTGATTTTGCGCCAAATGGAATTGAGGTTTATGATTTTGGGGATGCAGAAGTTATGGAAACCCAGGAGGGGCTCCAATTAAAATGGATTGTGAATGGAGATGGCAGAAATTCCATGGCCTTGGAATACAAATTCAGGCCTAAGCTGGTTGGCCGTGCACAGTTTGCATTTGGCCCGGCATCAGCAAGCCAGGGTGAACTCGTTGTGAATGAGCCGACACAGTGGCAAGCAGCATCTGAGCCAAGGCTATGGGCTGACATTTCCCATGTCCTGATAAATTTTGAAGGCTCTGAATCTGGCCAACGCTCGGGCGTGGATGTGTCGTGTGAATTTGTCCTGAATGATGGCCTGAACATCCCGGAGATAACAATGTATTGGGAATATTGCATAGATGGCGAATGTACAGCATTTGATGATCCCGAATCCCCTGATGGGCTGCCATTGGCATTAATGGATGCAGCAGATAAGGGCTCTGAAAACAGGCCTGCCATCCATATTATCAAGCGCAAAATATCTGCAGTCTCGCCTGGCAGCTACAAGCTGAGGTGCCGTGCTGTTGATGAAACACATGGCATAGAATACCTGAGCCAGTCAAAGAGCCTGGAAGTCAAGGGGGTGAAAAGTTGAACAGGGTTCAAATCATAAACCGAATCATAAATTTTGCCCAGGCAAGCTATCCATACGCTGTTGTGTTCCTTGCCGGAGCAGCTGTGATGATACTCGAGCTCCTTGGAACCAGGATAATATCACCATATTATGGCACGACCCTGTTTGTATGGAGTGCATTGATAACAGTTACGCTTGTGTTTCTGGCAATTGGATATTACTTAGGCGGAAAGGCAGTTGACATGCCCTCTTTGTTCGGGAAAATGGAATATGCTATAGCCATTTCAGGGTTGCTGTTCATAGTTATTCCCAAGATTTCAGCCAGGATTCTGCTGCTGAGCAACAGTTTGGGCAATAGGATGGGGCCATTGTCTGCTGCTGCTCTTCTGTTTGGCCCGGCATTTGTATTGCTGGGCATGGTCGTGCCCTACTGCGTTAAGTCTGCGACAAAAAAGCTTGAATCAGTAGGCAATTCTTCGGGCAAAGTTTATGCATCATCCACAATTGGAAGTGTTGTTGGAACACTCGCAGCAGGATTCTATTTAATCCCTAATTTCCGGTTGAGCACAGTCATAAGTTGCACAGGGATTCTTCTCATCTTGATTTCAGTGCTTGGCATGGCCGTGAAAAAGAGTTACAGGGTTGTTGCGCTGAGCCTGGCTGCCATGGTTATCCTGATGCTTGTTCCATCTTATTCTGTCGCCATGAAGGACGGCAGCGAAATTGTGTACAGCAAGGACAGCATTATGGGAAAAATAGTTGTTGTGGACAAAGGCAGTGAAAGATATCTGTTGGTAGATGGCGCCACCCAGGCAGGGATTTTCAGGGATGGCGAAAAAAGCGGAAAGTCAATTTTGATTTATCCTGACTATATGTTGCTGGGGATTTCTCCGGGCTTTAAGTCTGCGCTGGTCATCGGCTTGGGAGGAGGGGTTTTATCCAAAGAACTGGAGGAATTTGGGCTTGATGTTGAGTCAGTGGAAATAGACAATGAGATTGCCAAGGTTGCAATGGATTATTTTGGCTTTGAAGGGACGGCAGTAATCCAGGATGGCCGGGCTTTCCTCAGGAATTCACAGGAAAATTATGACATGATCATTCTGGATGTCTATTCGGGCTATAGCGTGCCGCATTACATGCTTTCACGCGAGTCCTTTGAAGAGGCCAAGGCCAGGCTGTCGCCAGGGGGAGTCTTGGTCGTCAATACGCTTGGCTATCTTGATTCAGGGCTGCAGCAATCTGTATATGCCACACTGGTAAGTGTGTTTTCCGATGTGAAGATTTTGCACGATGACCCATCTGATCTTATGAATATTGTTTTCTTCGTATCAGATGGAGCAGTCAATTTCTATCCTGAGAATGTTTGCGTGAGAAAGGGCTGCAGCGAACAGGAAGAGGAAATGCTGCAGATTTACCTGAAAAGGCAAAGGCAAAGCCTTGCCGGGGGAACCCTGTTGACAGATGATTACAGCCCGGTTGACTTATTGCAAGCCAGAAGCCAGGATGAATGGAGAAGGATTAACCTGAACTTTTATGGGGAAGGAGTGTTGCTGAGTGGATAATAGGAACAGCAGTGCAATTAATTTTGCAAAAATGGAAAAAGTGGCAAAGGTCAGTGTAATTAGATCCAGCCAAAGCCCTGTTCCTGAAAAAAGAAAAAATCAAAAAGGATTTTTGTCAGGCAGGGGTTATAAATTTATTTTAGCAATTTTGGCAATGTTTTTTTTCGGATTCTCAATGGCTCAGGAAGTGCTTGCTGGAGGTTCCAGCCCCTGCAGCATGACAGTTCCTGCATCTGGCATTGTGATAAGGTCAGCAAGCAGCCTGTCTGACACAACAATTGGAAGCGGGACTGCAATCTGCACTGTAAACGCGCCTGCCAATGGTGCAGTTGACAATGACTGCACTACTTCGGGCGATGGCGGATTGACCCAGGACACATTTTACAGGTTTGAAATGGCAGTTGCAAATAGTGGAGGGACAGATTGCACAGTTGACCTTTCCAACCATTCCGCGCTGGTCAATGGCCTGATGTCCCAACTTATAGCTTCCTTTGGCTCATGCACTGCCGGCGATATCGGAAGCACTACAGCGGTTGCTTGCACGCAAACAGGCAATGGTGTTTTTGTCACAGGCTCCTATTCTGTTCCCGGCGGTGCCACAAGGTGGGCTGCCTACACATTCAAGACACCGACATCAAACAATACTGTCAATACAACAGGATATAGGCATGCAACATCCGGGGCAACTGCAACATCTGATACCAACAATATCCAAGTTTTGCCAGACACAATCCCCCCGCAATGGTCAAATAACTGGAGCAGGACAGCAGTGACCTATTCGCCATTAAATTTCAGCGTCTTTAACATAACATGGACAGATAATATCAAAGTATACCCTGGCGGTGTGCTGTTCGAATCAAATTTCACAGGCGTGAACACAAATTACACCATGCAAAACACTTCTAATGTTTATAATTACAGCGCCATTTATCCGGCAGGTGTGTTCTATTGGAAATCCTATGCAAATGACACAAGTGGCAACAGGAATATGACCTACAACTGGACTTTCATAATTGCGAGGGAAACCACGCTTCTGAACCTCACCCTGAATGGGACAGCCGGAAATTTCACAATGGAATATGGGCCATCAATCTACCTGAATGGCAGTGTTTACAGGGGAGATAACATAACAATCCAGCTTTACAGGAATAGCAGCTTGCTCATAAGCAATTATTCGCAGATAAGCAATTTCAGCCTTTTTGACCTTCCTGGAATATTCAACATTACACTTGTCTATCTCCAATCCCAAAATTACACTGACGCGAGAATTACTTATTACATAAATGTGACAGACAGGCAGCCGCCCAATATTACGCTGCTCGCGCCTGAAAACAATGGGTTTGACAATGATGGAAACGTGAATTTCAGGTTCAATGTGACGGATGCATCTGAAATAGACAGCTGCAGGTTTTTCTATGTTGGATACGGCCCGCCGATTGCCCAGAATTTTTCAGTGAATAAAAACCTGATACAGGAATTTGTGCAGACAGGGCTGGACGAAGATACGTATAGCTGGCTTGTGAATTGCACAGATAATCGTACAAATGAAGGCACTTCTTCGGTTTATACTGTGACAGTGGACCAGACTGAGCCTGAAGTGGTGCTGACAACACCGCTGAACGCCTCCTGGGATTTGGATGGAAGCGTCCAGATGAGCTTTACAGTGGCTGACCTGAACAAGAATTTATGCTCATTGTATGCTAACTTCACAGGCATTTGGCATGCCAACCAAACAGACTCGGCGCCGGATGAAGGGGCGAATTCATTCAACTCAACCACTATAAGTGATGGAGTATATGTTTGGAATGTATTTTGCAATGATTCTGCAACCAACCTGGACTGGGGCGGGAGCACTGCTGCTTTGGATGAGAATTATACCATATACATTGACAGCATAAGCCCGCAAGTAAACTATTCAGGGCCCATGCCGTCAACAAACCAGAATACAACAGTTACCACTGTGGTTGTGAACGTGACTCATTTTGATGCCAATCCGGACACAGTGATTTTTAATTTTAATGGCACCTTGTCATACATCCGGTATACTGGCACTTATACCAACCTGACTTACACCGGCCTGCAGGGGCATTATCAATTCAATGTCAGCATTAATGACAGTGCGGGCCACACCAATAGCACCGAAACAAGAAGCATTAAGATTGACAATGTGGCTCCGAGATTATATATTGAAAGCCCGGGCACAGTTGCATATGACACAGACGGCCTTGCCGTGTTCAGGTTTAATGCTACAGACCAGACTTTGGGAATCAAAAACTGCAGCCTTTATCTTGACAGCGGCCTTGCCTCCACAAACGCAACAGTCCAGCAAGGCGTATCGCAGGACTTTACGCAAGCCTTGTTGAATGGGACTTATTCCTGGTACATCAGCTGCAGTGATTATATCCCCAATATCAATAATAGCGATGCCAGGACCCTCACTGTTGATACAACTTCGCCCTATATCAGGAATGAGACGATAAATGCAACTTCATTTAATGTGCAGGGCCATGCATGCCTGATTGTTTTTGTGAATGATTCCCACTCAAGCATAAGCGAAGTCAGGATAAAGGTGCAAAAGCCCAGTGGCCTGACAGATTGGCTGCCCCTGGCAAATTCAAGCACAAGCTGCGGCCTCGGCGGCCTGAACTGGTCTGCTTCATTTACCAATGATGAGTCAGGAACATATTACTGGAACATTACAAATGCCACTGACCTGGCTGGAAATTACTTTGCACGGTCGCCGCCTGAAACAATAACTTGGACAGCCACAAGCAATTATTTCCTGAATGTGACATTGGTCCAGCCTCTTGCTGACTTTGAGCTGAATGAATCCTCATTTATGAATAATTACAGCTATCTGCAGACCTGCAATGTGTCATGCTCCGAATTATCATCAGGTGATTGCACAGGGGTGGTGCTAAAGGCAGAATTCAATAACGAGAGCCTCAGTCCATCAGCATGGTATCCCTTAACCAGGAACACTACCCAGCTTAGGGGCAATGTCGACAACCTTTCATGCGGCACTCTCTCAAATTCAGGCGGCTATTGCAACCAGACATTCAATGTGACTGTTGGCACAGCTGCAGGCGGCAATATATATGGATTGAGATGCGCTGCGTTTTCGACAAATGCCGGCGCTGAGACTTCTGAGCTGTTTGTCAACCTCACAATCAATGATTACCCTGTTGCGGCATTTACTTTTCCTTCAAATGGCTCCTATCTTAATGGCATAGAGATTCTAAATGCAAGTGCCTCAACTGATGACCAGGGAGTTTCGCTCTATACTTTTGAGCTCGACAATGCTGCCGACTTTGCAAATGCATATCCACTGTGCAGTTCTGCCCTGACTAATTGCACATTTAACACCAGCGCACAGGCCAATTGCGCTGAGGACAGCTGGAACTGCTTCATCAGGCTCAATGTCACTGATAGCGATGGCCTGAAAAACAGCACAACCATCCAGGTTATGATTGACAATACGCCTCCTGCGGTCAGCCTGGCCTGGCCAGCCAATAACTACTGGTTCAGCACATCCACAATAACCCTTAATTATACCGCTACTGACACAAAGCTCAATGCATGCGTGCTTTATCTGAATGAGTCTGGCAGCTTTATTTCAAATGAGACAAATTCAACAGTGGTCAATAATACCGCTTCAAGCTTTACCACAACTGCAAGGGATAGGACATTTGCCTGGAACATCTTCTGCAATGACTCTGCAGGGAACGGCGCATTCAACTCGAGCAACAGGACTGTAAATGTGGACACTGCTTACCCGAATATTTCCTTCACTCTCGGCACGGAAGACAACAACACATTCTTTGCCAGGAACTTCATTTTCATAAATGTTACAGCAGCTGACCCAAACCAGGCCAACCTTACATTCTTTTTGTACAACAGCACATCAAGGCTGGTCAATGCAACAGCAATTTATGCCTGGGGGCTGAGCAACGGCACATTGAATTTCTCCAATTTGGGGATTGTTGACCAGGCTTATTATTACAATGTCACAATACTGGACAGGGCAGGCAATGCAAACACAACAGGGGCAAGGAAGATAACATTGGACAATACTGCTCCGCAGGTTGGGTTTGGCGTTGGGACTGCAGAGAATAACAGCTATTACAGCAGGGGCTGGATTTATGCCAATGTGAGCGTGAATGAGAGCAATTTTGCCAACATAACATTCTACCTGTACAATTCAGCGTTCTCTTTGGTGAATGCGACAAACTACACATCGGGCATTATTGCTCCCGGAGTGAGGCTGGATGGGCCTGGGAACAGGACTCTTACAAGCGCCAGTATAGTCTTGTTCAATTTCACTCCATCTGACAGCTATCTGAAAAATTGCAGTTTTTATGCAAATTTCAGCGGCGCATTTTCACAGAACTTGAGCAACACCACGCCTACAGCCGATGTGGAAAACACATTTGTCCCGACTTCCATTAATGATGGGTACTATATATGGAACGTGCAATGCTATGACCAGGCAGGCAATTATGCTTTCAATGATTCAAATTATTCTATAGAGATAGATACAACCTACCCAAGCGTATTCAATCTTTTTGCTCCATCCAACAATTCATATTCAATCAACCGGACTCCTTATGTAAATTGGTCTGAAACAGCAGAGGCCCATTTCAAGAATTACACAATAATCTTCTCAGTGCACACTGATTTCAGCATATACGACTTCGTTTATTCAGCAATTGGCAACATTTCCAACCATTCCTTTGTCATCCCGCTCTCGAATCAGCTCAACGACAACAGCAGGTATTACTGGAAAGTCATTGCCTATGACAATGTGAGCCAAAGCAGGGAATCAAACACTACATTCACGTATACAGTAGACAGCTGGTATCCCCAAATTAGGTTGATATCGCCAAACAACAACACATTGCAGACCACCAGCAATTCGTTTACAGCCTACTATAATGTCTCTGATAATTTTGGGGTAAGCAGCTGCTATATGGTAATTGATGGCGTTGCGGACGCGAGCTCAAGCTCCATTGAGGTGAATACCACCTTGACACTTTCAACAGTCCTGACAAACGGTCAGCATAACTGGAGCGTCAACTGCACAGACTATGCCGGCCACACTAACTCATCATCCTTCAGGAATATAACAATAAATGTAGCGACGCCAAAATTGAGGTTTTATGAAACATTGCCTGGCACAGACACTGGCATAACAGGGGACAAGAACACAGCCTACCCGATAAACCTTTCAGACCATATGGATGGGGGCGCAAACACTATCTCCGTGGCAATGTCAAATGGCAATTCCGGGACTTTCTGGCTGGTTGAAGCTGTCCTTTCAAACAATAGTGTCTATGGGCCGCAGGGATTGTACATCCCAGCAAGCAGCACAATTGAATTCGACGGTTATTTTAGCTCCAATAGGGTTGAGAATGCAAGCTGGAGATTGATCAAGAGAAACTCAACTGGTGACACAACAATTTGCCAAGTAGTGGATGATCAAGCTTTTTCATCTTCCTCATCGCAGAGATCTGCAAGATGCACTACTGGGTCGTCATACATAGACATTCTGCCAAGCAACGAGATGGTATTTGATGTCAGATTTTACAGGGACCCGACAAATGGGGCAACTGTAACGCACAGCTGGGACCCGACTACAAACAGCGGTTTCAACATATCTGCATATAAATTGGGAAATCTTGCTGCGAACCTTTCAGGCCCCCTGGCAATGCTCAGCATTAACCAGTCATTGACATTTAATGCCACATGCAATGTCAGCTGCACAGGCGGATACTGCCTGGGAACAGTGGTCACAGTCCAGCGAAACACATCAACGTCTGCGTGGGAAGCAATTGATATTGACAGTGGCGACCCATTGATACTTTCCGGGTCCACAAATCCAATAGGCATAGGAGTGGTTAATGTCTCACAATATGTCAATTTCACCCTAAAGGCAAATCAGTATTCGACCGACAACAATATCCGGTGCATTGCCACGAGTGATTATTCCAGCTCAACTGGCCTTTATAGCACAAGAATCATTGTGCGCGATCCAGACAATCCTGCAATATACCTATACAGTCCGGAAAACAACAGCTTTGACAGCAGCCAGGCCGTGAGATTCCACTACACGCCAAGTGACAATTACAACCTCTCGAATTGCACCCTTGTTGTCAACGGCATTGCCAATGTCACCAATTTCACCATAACAAATAACATAGTCAATAATTTCTCAGTCTCAACTCTCGGTGACCTCAACTATACATGGAGTGTCAATTGCACAGACAGCTTTGGGAATTCAAATGAGTCAGCGTTCAGGATTTTGGTAGTTGACAGGACTCTGCCCAATCTGACTTATTCCGGCGGGACTGCCACCAACAATTCCTTCCTTGCGCAGGACAATGTGCTCATCAATTTGTCCGCATACGACCTGAACCAGGCAAACCTCACTTTCTATCTTTACAACAGCACTTTTGAGATGGTAAACACAACAGTGCTTTATGCATTTGGCCAAGGCAACGCCACGCTAAACTTTAGCCGTCTGGCAATAATAAACCAGGCGTATTACTACAATGTCACTCTTGTGGACAGGGCCAACAACAAGAACACAACAGAAACCAGGAAAATAACTCTCGACAATACTGCACCCCAGATTGCATTTGACACAGGCACGGCAGCAAACAACTCATATTACAGCAGGGACTGGATTTATGCCAATGTGAGCATAACTGAATCGAATTTTGCCAACCTCACTTTTTATTTATACAATAGCAGCCTTGATCTGGTAAATAGCACAAATTACACAAGCCCTGCCTTTTTTGTAAATTTCACAAGCCTGGCTGATGCCAATGAGGATTATTACTATAATGTCACAGTTTTTGACAGGGTAGGATTTGAAAATTCCACAGAAACAAGGGTAATAACGCTTGACAACACCGCACCCCAGATTGCATTTGACACAGGCACGGCAGCAAACAACTCATATTACAGCAGGGACTGGATTTATGTCAATGTGAGCGTGAATGAGAGCAATTTTGCCAACATAACATTCTACCTGTACAATTCAGCGTTCTCTTTGGTGAATGCGACAAACTACACATCGGGCAT